>Ga0209800_10000069_pt1 | contig 241980 bp, 243 predicted proteins | sample Higcelweek8metaG_FD_187174 | JGI IMG/M metagenome (GOLD analysis project Ga0209800, IMG submission 187174) | Freshwater pond sediment microbial communities from the University of Edinburgh, under environmental carbon perturbations - High... | ecosystem: Environmental > Aquatic > Freshwater >... | reverse complement strand
ATGCTGCGCATCCGCCCGCTCCGCGCGCTTGGAGTAGCGCGCTTCATTGTCTATTTTTGGTGTCCTCGCTTTGACGATGCGTTGCATCGCCTCAGCTCGAAGTCCCCAAAATAGCCTAAAAACCGCCTCTCACGGCCTTGGCTTCAATCTGAAGACACACCCTTAGGGTGTTGACTCGGAACGGACAAACGCTTTCTATGTTGCTGAAAATCCGATGCGACCGCCTTACGAACCACAAAATAGCCTCATTCGCAGCGCATTGCGCACGGCGGGATGGATTGTATTGCCGGTGGGCATTGTGTTGGCCGCGATTGGTTTGGTCAGCTTTTTCTCGGCTTTTTCAGGGGGCGGCCCGCCGACGAATTTTTGGTGCGCGATGGTGGGGTTGCCGCTGATAGGTATTGGCGCGGCTTGTTTGAAAGCCGGATACTTGCGCACGATTGCCACGTATGTGGCCGGTGAAAGCACGCCCGCTGTGGCCGATGCGGCGAGGGCGGTTGCCAAACAATGGCGCGCAGGCGCGAACGAGGCCGACACGGATGCGTCTGCGGACGAAAAGGCGGATGTGGCCCGGCGCATGCGGCAATTGGAGTCGTTGAAGGACAGCGGGTTGATTTCGGATGACGAATATTGTGTCAAACGCGCGGAGATTTTGAAGGCGTTGTAAGGGGTAAAAAAAGTTCTGCTTCCCTCGGTAAAAATAGCTTTTTTTAGAAAAAAGCGCTGGTATAGTGTCCGCATGCATCCGATTATTCATGCTATCTACGACCGCCGCAGCATCCGCCTATTTTCGGGGGAGACCATCGCAAATCCTTTGTTGGAAGAAATGGTGAAGGCCGGGATGGCGGCTCCTAGCGGGCGCAATCGGCAACCGTGGCAGTTTGGCATTGTGACGGAACGGGCCTTGTTGGACGCCCTGTACGCCGAGCTGCCCTACGCCAAGATGCTGGACAAGGCCGCCGCCGCGATTGTGGTGTGCGGGGATCCGTCGGACAAATACTGGGTGGAGGATTGTTCTGCCGCCACGCAAAATATTCTGCTGGCTGCGGACGCGCTGGGCTACGGCGCGGTGTGGACGGCCGTTTACCGCAACCCCGAGCGCGAGGAGAGCGTGCGGCGCATTTTGCAAATCCCTGTCAAATGGACGCCCTTGTGCGTGATTCCCGTGGGCGTGTCGGCGGACACGCTGAAGGAGCACAACAATTACGATCCGGACAAGATTCACTGGAATCAGTGGTAGTCGACGAAGTCAAGGACAACGGTCGCGAGGGTTTCGCGGTTTTTTTGCGCCCGGCTGCGGCGAGGGGTGTTTTCGTTTGACGGAATTTTGCCCACCGCAAAGAATGGCGGCGTTTTCCGGACATCCGAACCCCTTTTCTAAAATCATGAAAATGCTTCAAAAGATGGCATGCGCCGCAAGCATGGCGGCGTTGTTGTGGCAGGGACTCTGCGCGCAGGCCAATGCGCCCGTGCGCAATTTCCGCGAGGCGTGCGAGCGCGGTACGCCCGCCGAGATCGAGTTCTTCTTGAAGAACGGGGCCGAGGTGAATCTTCCCTTTGAGGGGGACGATCTGGAGGCGGACGGGTTGTTTTACGAGATTACGCCGTTGTCGGCGGCGGCGAAGAAGAATTCCAACCCGGATTCGCTGCGTCTGCTGATCGACCACGGGGCAAGCGTGAATGCGGACATTGCAAAACATGGGAAAAACGCGGAGATGAGGCCCTTGTCGTATGCGGCGGCCTACAACGACAATCCCGCCGTGGCGGCGACGTTGATTGCCTCGGGCGCGGATGTCAACGCGGGGGCCGCGTTGGAACGGGCTGCCCGGCAAAACGCGAACCCCGCGGTGTTTCGGCGGCTCTTTGAGGCGGGCGTCTATGTGCGCACACCCTCCTTTTTTATCTTTGAGGCTGCGAAAAATCCAAACCCAAAGGTGTTGCAGACGGCGATCGAATGCTTGGGGGGCGTTGACGCGGCGGATGCGGACGGTAGCAGCGCCTTGTTCCGCGCCGCGATGCCGGGCGGGCAGCCCGAAGTGGCCGCCGCGCTGTTGCGCGCGGGCGCCGCGGTGAATCGCGTCAATGCGCAGGGATGGACGCCGTTGGCCTTGGCCGTGATGTATAGAAACGTCCCGGTGGCCAGACTGTTCTTGGAAAACGGCGGCGACCCTGCCGTGAAGAGCGTGGATGAACTGGGCGTGTGGGGACTCTTGGGCAAGTATGACGGAAAGTTGGATGAAAAAAGTGAGGCGTTGAAAGCGCTCTTTGAGGAGCGCAAGGTGCCCAAGGTGGTTGATTTGGCGTCGATCCCCACGGAGGAACGCCTGATCCGCTCGCATAAATTTGAAGGCACGCTGTCTCCATATTACCGCGGCACAGAGAACGCCGTCAGCTGGGTGGGCGTCGTTTATCGAGGCACGCCTGAGGAATTGAAAAAGGCCGCCGAGCAGTTGCAAAAAGAAGATGAGGCGCATAGACGGCGCGCGGAAAGGCAACAAAAGGCGAATGCCGCGAACGCGCCGGCCCCGTCCATGCCTCCGGTTCAAAGCCCCGCGAAATAATGGGCATGAAAAAAGCGCCTCGAGCAGTCTCGGGGCGCTTTTTTTGGCTAAAAAAGGTGGCGCTCCCGCCAGGACTCGAACCTGGAACCTTCTGATCCGTAGTCAGACATTCTAATCCATTGAACTACGGGAGCGTGTAAAGATTCAGTATAGGGGTTTTGGCGCTTTGCTTTCAAGCTTCTTTTGTAAAAAATTTGCGCGGGGCCGCAAAAAAACCGTGAAAAAAGGCCCCCGAATACCGGAGGCCTTTGTAAAGGAAAGCGGTCGGACAGATTCCTTATTCCACTTCGACGGGGATCGCGTTCAAAGCGGCGTCCTTGCGGATGACGCGGTCTAGGCGGGAGCGGCGGCGCAGCTTGCGGTCGAGCTTGTCGACGAGGATGTCGATGGACTTGTACAAATCGTCTGACTCCTCGGAAACGACCATGTCGTCGCCCTTGATTTCGATGGTTCCCTTGGCTTCGAAAGTGCTCTGATTCTTTCCGGCTTTGGTGTGCTTGTGCGTCAGTTCGATCCGAAGTCGGATGATGCGCGTCTCATGCTTGAAGAGCTTTTCCATTTTCTCGACGACCACGCGCTTGATAGCGTCGGTGAGTTCGAGATGCACGCCGGAGATAATCAGTTCATGGTTATTCATGTAGTAGACTCCTTGATTACGGGTTGCTTAATTGCGGCCTATGCGCCATAGTGTTTGGGCCGAATCCGTTCTTTTTCGGTAGGCCCCGAGCGGCGCATCAGCTGCGTTTGGGTGAAAGTAAAAACCAACATTGCGACACTGCCTTCATGTCTAAAGTGCCCTTTTTTCTAAAACAATTTTCCGTCGTCGTCATAACGGGGGGGTCTTCGGGGATTGGAGAGTCGTTTCTCAAGGACATTGGTGAATATAGACCGGATATTTGTTTTTTCAACCTTTCTCGCACGGTTCCGCAAATTAATTTAAAAAACCTGCGACACATCCCTTGCGACCTCGCGGATTTGGCGCAGACGCAGGCTGCCGCCGAGCAGATTTTGGAGGCGCTGCCGGGGTTGCCCAAGGGCAAGATTTTGCTGATCAACAACAGCGGTTACGGGGTGTACGGGCTGTCCGACCAGATGGATCACGCCGCCCTGCTGGGCATGGTGGATTTGAATATCCGCGCGATGGTGGACTTGACGCAGCGGCTGATCCCCGCGCTGATTGAGCGCGGCGGGAACATCATCAACGTGGGCTCGCTCGCGGGCTTTGTGCCGACCCCGACCATCGCCGTGTACGGGGCGACGAAATCTTTTGTGCTGCACTGGAGCTTGAGCCTGCGTTCGGAGTTGGGCGACCACGGCATCGGCGTGCTGGTGCTGTGCCCCGGGCCGACCACCACGCAGTTTTTCCGCCGCGCCGGATTTGACCAAGGCGCGATGCCGCACGGCACGGGCACGTCTTCGGAATTTGTGGTGATGCGCGCGCTGAAAGCCGCCGCCGCCAACCGCTCGATTGAAACGCCCGGCTGGACGAACAAGGTGATGCGTTTCCTCAGCATGCTTTTGCCCTTGGAACTGCAAGTGCCCATCACCTATCAGGTGCTCAAGCGCGTGCGGCTCGACGTGCTCAAGCGCAAAAATCCTCCGTGCCGCAAATAGCCCCGCTTATCGATGCGCGCGATTGGGATGCGCGCGTGATTTTTCAGGACGAAGCCCTGTGCGTGTTCAACAAGCCCGGGTGGCTGGTGTGCCACCCCTCGAAGTGCGGGCCGTGGTCGAGTTTGGCGGGGGCCGCGCGCATTTGTCTGGGGAAGGAGGCCGTGCATTTGATCAGCCGCCTCGACCGCGAGACGAGCGGGGTGGTGGTGCTGGCGCGCAACCCGCAGGCCGCCGCGCGCTTGCAAAAGGCGCAAATGCAGCGGCGCGTGCACAAGGCGTACATCGCGATTTTGACCGGGGAACTGGCGAAGCCCGTCGATGTGGACGCCGCGCTGGGGCCCGACCCGGAGAGCCCCGTGAGCGTGATTCAAAAAGTGGGGCAGGGGGCAGGCTTTCAGGAATGCCGCACGCGCTTTGAGCCGCTGTGCCGGGGCGGAGGCTTCACCCTTTGCCGCGTGATTCCCGAAACGGGCCGCAAGCACCAAATCCGCGCGCACGCCCTGCACATCGGCCATCCGCTGGCGGGCGACAAGCTCTATGGGCCCGACCCGATGCTTTATTTGGAATTTATCGAACACGGCTGGACGCCCCGGCACGAGGCTTTGCTGCACGGCCTGCATCGCCAAGCGTTGCATGCGCGGAGCATTTATTTTGACATTCCCTTTGCGCCCGTGGGGCCGTTTATGGCGCCGCTGGCGGAGGATTTAAGGGTCTTTGCGCTGGAAAAAATGGGCGCGGGGGCGCTTGAGGCGTTGAAAAAACTCTGCTAGGCGCCCGGGAAACTTTGGATTGCCTAGGGTGGGGGGGCTTGATTGAATGAGGATTTACTCTTTTAACGATGAAACGCACCCATCACTGCAACGCTCTGACCAAGGCCGACGAAGGCAAAGAAGTGACCCTGATTGGCTGGGTCAACACCGTCCGCGACCACGGCGGGCTGATTTTTGTGGACTTGCGCGACCGCGAAGGGTTGACGCAGATTGTGCTCGACCCGCAACAGCCGGAATTTGCCGACATCGCGCGCCAGCTCAAGGACGAGTCGGTGATTGAGGTGGCGGGCAAAGTGGCCCTGCGCCCCGCCGAGACGCTCAACGCCAAGCTCAAGACAGGCGAGATTGAAGTTATCGCCAGCGGAGTGAAGGTGCACAACGTGTGCGCGGTGCTGCCGTTCCCGCTCGACGACGAGCACGCCGACAAGGTGAACGAGGACTTGCGCCTGACGCACCGTTATCTCGACCTGCGCCGCCCGCGCAACTTCCGCCTGCTCAACATGCGCCACCGCGCCTCGATGGCCGTGCGCAACTATCTCGACGAGCACGGGTTTCTCGACGTCGAATTGCCCATGCTTTTCAAGAGCACGCCGGAAGGCGCGCGCGAATTTCTCGTGCCCAGCCGCTTGAACCCGGGGCAATTTTACGCGCTGTCGCAGTCGCCCCAGCAGTACAAGCAGATGCTGATGGTGGCCGGGGTGGAGCGCTATTACTCGCTGGCGCGGTGTTTCCGCGACGAGGACTTGCGCGCCGACCGTCAGCCCGAGTTCACCCAAATCGACTTGGAAATGTCCTTCATCGACCGCGAGGACATGTACGCGCTCATCGAGGGCCTCCTCAAGCGCGTGTGGAAGGACGTGCTGAACGTGGATATTCCCACCCCGTTCCCGCGCATGCCCTTTATCGACGCCATGAACCGCTACGGGGTGGACAAGCCCGACACGCGCTTCGGCCTCGAAATTCGCGATTTTTCCGAACTTTTTAAGGCCAGCGCCTTCAAGGTGTTCGCCGGGGCCGTGTCTGCGGGCGGCGTCGTCAAGGCGTTCAACGCCAAGGGACTGGCCGACATCACGCAGGGCGAACTCAAGGCGCTCGAAGACACCGCCAAGACGCTCGGAGCCAAGGGACTGGCCTTCATCAAAGCGGAAAAGGGCGAATGGAAGTCGCCGATTTTGAAATTCTTCTCGGAAGACGAAAAGGCCGCGCTCAAAAAGGAGCTGCAAGTGGAGGACGGCGACCTCGTGTTTTTCGCGGCGACCGACTGGACAAAGGCCTGCGCGATTTTGGGGCGCATCCGCCTCGACAGCGCGCAACTGCTGGCCGCGCGCGGCAAGCTGACCATTTCGCCCACGCAGTACAACTTCTTGTGGGTGGTGGATTTTCCGCTGATGACCTACGACGAGGAGTCGGGGCGCTATCTGGCGACGCACCATCCCTTCACCTCGCCCGTGGCCGAGGATATTCCGCTGTTGGCGAGCGCGCCCGAAAAAGTGCGCGGGCAGCACTACGACATTGTGCTCAACGGCGTGGAACTGGGCGGCGGGTCGATTCGTATCCACCAGCCCGACGTGCAAAAGCGCATCTTTGAAGACGTGCTGAAAATCCCCCAGGATTTGGTGGAAAGCCGCTTCGGCTACATGCTGAAGGCCTTCCAGTTTGGCGCGCCTCCGCACGGCGGCTTGGCGATCGGCCTCGACCGCCTGTGCGCCATTTTGGGCCAGCGTTCGAGCATCCGCGACGTGATCGCCTTCCCCAAGACGCAACGCGGGCAGGACTTGATGGCCTCGGCCCCCGGGCCCGTCACGGCCAAGCAGCTCAAAGACGTGTTTATCGCGCGGGATTTGCCGCTGGAAAACTAAGCGCAGACCTCATCCGCACAAAAAAGACGCCTCGTTTTCGGGGCGTCTTTTTTTGTGGGGGCCGGGTGGTTTTTTGAAGTGGCGATTTTTCAAAAACATGCATAGCGTGGAGGCGCTTAAAATTTCATGAGAATACCATTCCCCAGCTTCTCGTTGGCATTGACGGCGGCAATCCCGGTACTTACGCAAACACCCGCGGCGGCTGCGCCGGTTGATCGCCCCAATGTAATCTTGATTCTCGCTGACGACATGGCGATCGGCGATATCGCCGCGTTTAACGGCGGTGTTTCGCGCACGCCCAACATTGACCGATTGCTGACCGACAGCGTTTATTTCGAACACGCCTATTCGGCGGCCCCGGTGTCGGCTCCCTCGCGCGCGGGGCTGTTGACCGGACGTTATCCCCACCGCACCGGATGTGTCACGCTGGAAGTGGCGCGGTTTCCCACCCTCACCCGCATCAAACAGGGCATCCCGACGATGGCGGACATTTTTAGAGACAACGGCTATGTCACGGGCCTGATCGGCAAATGGCATTGCGGCGAGGGCGAAGGCTATGAACCGCTGAGCCGTGGTTTTGACGAGTTCGAGGGTTTCATCGCCGTGTTGAAAAGTTACTTCAACTACAGCCTAAATATTCAGGGAAAAAAAGAGAAATTCGACGGACTATACCTGACCGAAAACCTTTCGGCGCGCGCCCTCGAATTTGTGCGTCGCCACAAGGACAAACCCTTCTTTCTCCATCTTGCCCAATACGCGCCGCACCGCCCGCTGAATGCGCCCGAGGCATTGGTCGATTACTATTTGTCCAAGGGATTGAACAAGGAAAACGCCACGATTTATGCCATGGTTGAAGTGCTCGACCAAGGCGTGGGGCAGTTGATGGATGAATTGGACAAGCTGGGCCTGCGCGAAAACACCATCGTTATTTTTTCCAGCGACAACGGGCCTGACCCGCTGACGGGCGAACGTTTTAATCTCTCCCAGCGCGGTATGAAGTACGATGTGTTTGAAGGCGGTATCCATGTGCCCTTCATTGTACATTATCCCGGCAAGGTGAAAAACGGCGTCTGTCCGGAACTGGTGCATTTTACCGATGTGTTGCCGACCTTGGCGCAATTGTGCGCGCTGACGCTCTCGCCGAAGCAGTCTGAAAATTTGGACGGAGGGAGTTTTGCGCCGCTGTTGCTCGGCGAAAAGGCCGCGTTGCCCGCCCAGCGCGTGTGGCAATGGAACCGTGGCGTGCCCGATTACACCCAGAACGCCGCCATCCGCGAAGGCCAATGGAAATTAGTGCGTCCGCCTGTGTCTCGTAATTTCCCCACGGGGCCATCCACGCTCAGCGCCCTGCTGTTCAATGTGAAGGATGATCCTTCCGAGCAAAATGACGTGGCTGTGAAAAATCCACAGGTGGTGCAGACGCTGCAGGTGCTTCTGGAACAACAATGCCGCCAGTTGGAGTTTGACCGATTGAGCCCTTAGCGGAGAATGCCAATACAAAAAAGACGCCTCGAAAACGGGGCGTCTTTTTTGTGTGCGGATGGAAATGCACAGATCAGTCGATGATCGGCAGGTTGTCCTGCGCGCCGTTGAAAATTTCTTCCGGCGGCGGCGGGGGCATGTTGGGGGTGATGGCTTGACCGGGGGCCAATGGGAGCTTGTCACGGAAAATACGGGCCTCAACACCTTCTGGCGAATTGGGGTTATCAAACAAAAAGCCCCACCATCGGCAACCCGCGCGATAGAACTGTGGACGCTGATAAACGACTTTCCATTTTTCTTCGTTGTCGACGGAAGCCATTTTTAACAGTAGCCCGATTTCACCGTTGGGATTGGAGGGAAACACCATGAGCGCCGTTTTGCCGGGGGCGACGGAGAATCGGCTGTTTTCGATAGCCCCAAAGATGCGCACGGAGGAAAAGTTGAGAAAGATGAACATGCCCTCTTTAAAACCGCGAATGTCTTCAGGGATGACAATAACTTTATATCCCGGTTGATCGGCTTTTCCGGTGAAGATCAGCAGATAGTCGCCGCCTTTGGGCAATGTGCATTGGGCGATGGGCTGAGAATTCGTCGCGGGAGCGGCGTTATCGGGGCCCGGCGCATAGAACCCAATGGTGGGCAGTCCGTGATAGGAGACTTTGCGCGAGAGTTCGCGCGGATAAACGGTGAGGGCCTGCGGGGCGTCGTTGTTGAGCCAGTACAGCGGCAGCGATTGAGCGAGGGTTCCCAGGGTGCGGATGTTGGCCGTAATCTTGGGCGTGGGCGTTTGCGCGCATACGCCCACGAATCCGACCAGCGCGCACGCAACGAGGCATTTGAAAAAGAGGCGGGTGTTCATAGTTCGGAGGGGGAGAGCCAGCGGAAACTGACGATCTTAAAGCGGCGACCAAATTCGAGATTGACGGGGTTCCCCGAGATGGAGGCCGTGGTGGCGCCGGGGGCGAGTGAGTCGTCTACAAACTCTGCCGTGCGTTGGATGACGGCCTCGCACCACGCCTGCCCGGCCATCTGTCCGTCGTTGCTCAGGTGCTCGCCGTAGGCGCGGACTTTGAAGGTGTCGGAGCGCACCGTCATCACAGCCGAAAGCGCCTGCAACAGGTCGCCTTGCATGAGCATGCCGGGGAAGGCTGCCGCCTGTTCGTTTTGCGTGTCGGTGTTCCATCCGGCGATAGAGGACACTTTGTTGGAATTACCGCCCGGCTGGTTTAGGTTGGATGCGTCGATGGCGGTTTGCAGTACGCCGGATTTGCCGTAATCGTCGCTGGATAAGCGCCGGTTGACGAATTCGCCCATCGATTGGAAGGGGGCGGGCGTGCTTTTGGACTGCGCGCGCGCCTTGATGCCTTTGACGATATTTTCGGCCAAGGTCTGCGCCTCGGTTTCCGTGATAGAGCGATAGCCCGTCCAAAAATCGTTGTCGTCGCCTTGCGTGGCCACTGTGCGCACGAAGGCGGATTTGTCGGCGTCTTTTTCGCGGAATCCGTTAATGACGCCCGAGGTGTTGAGCTTCGGGATCTCGAGGTTACGCATGCTCATCAGGAACGCCTTCCACGCGGGCACCGAGGTGGAGTTGACATTGAAGGGGCCGTTCAACCGCAGATAAGAGGCCATATCTCGGTAATCGTCTACGTTGTCGGGGAAAAGCTCGGTCAACCCCGGTTGGGCGATGCCGTTGTGCCCTTCAATGACGAGGCGATGGTTGGGCAGGGGATGTTCTATCGGATCTTCGTAATAGGCCGTCAGCGCGGCGTTGTCTTTCCAGTTGATCCAGCTTGATCCGGCGGCGTCTGAGAGGCCGGACAAGAAATAGTTGTCCCAGATGCCGCCGTCGTTCACCAGATAGGAGATATCGAACACCACGGAATTGGTCTCTCCGTTGGAAGCTGTGGCGGTGCGGGGCAATCGAGGATTGGCATAGGAGTTGCCCAACACATAAGAAGGCTCGTTAGTGTAGGAACCCAGCGTGGCGTTTTGAAATTCGCCGATAGATAGCGGCGGGCGACGCGGCAAGTGAAAGAGTACAACGGATGATTGCCCGCTGCCGCCCGTTGAGTTGCCCCATAGGAGCGAGCCGGTGGAGCTCATGTCGGCGAATTCGTCAAACTGCGTATTGATGAGCCCACGCTCGCCCATTCCGGAATAAAAAGCGTATGGATTGGACAAATAAAAGGGTGAGTCGGATGACGTGCCGCTATCCCAACCAATCGTGCCGCGGAAATAGCGGATATTGCTGTCGATGAGTGTGCGCACCCCTTGATTTTCAAGAGTGGTGCGCAAATGGTAGCCCCACGTGCCGATGGGAATCGGGTCGAAATTCCCGGTGGAGGCGTCGTAGAGGTCTTTCAGTAGGATGGCATCGGTAGTGGCTCCGCGGAAGGATGGCAGCGTTGACTCGGTTGCGTTATTGGACCATAGATCGACGATTTGAGAGAACATATGCGCCTGCGGTTCGGAGCCGCTACGGTCGCTAGTGCGTAGTTTGATGGAGCCATGGCGCGTTTTTTTGCCTGAAAAGGAATTGTCGCTCAGCGGCGGCACAATTCCCGCACTGAGGATGCGCACGGTGTTGTCGAGGGTGCGGTAGGGAAAAATGCTGGTGGTAAGCGTCCTGTGAAAATAACCGTCGATGGAATAGCCCTGCTGCAAGATCGCGTTGCCGTTGGTGCTGGTCCTACTCAGCGAATAGGGGATGATTTGGCCGGGCGGAATAAGCACGGGGCTGTCGATGGTGGTGACAAACTGGAAGTAATCGTCGTTATTGCGCACATTGCCCAAATGGGTGACGCCGTTCAATGAGGCGATGGTGGTAGTTCCGTCGTCGTAGGTAGCTTCGAACTGCACATAAGGTAGCATATCGCAGTCCACGCGCAGCTGCACTGCACTGGAGGGAGTGAACACTAGCGGGACATTGTAGGGGTTGTACAGGCCTACCAGCAGACGTGTCTCGGAGCGCAGACCATAGAGGCGTTCGCCTGCGCTACTGAAACTGCTGGTCGGGTATGGGCGTAACCCCATGCTGATTTGCACATGGGAAATAATGGGAAAGACCATGTTTTTTTGGGGATCCATTCCCTTCTCTTTGCCTATGGTATAGGAGCTGGTGGCGTTGGAGAGAGTGGGTTCGTTGGAAACATCATTACCGGCAGCACTGGCCAGTTCAAAGGCGAAACGCCCATTGGTGTCTAGGCGCTTATAGAAGCGCGCGAAATCGCGCATGGTGGCCATTTGCGGACCGCGTCCGCGGTAGGTGAAATTGTAGTTTTCGGTGCGCCACGGCTCGACGAGGCGGTAGTTGTCCGTGCCCGGGCCAAAAAGGGAAGTGTAGATGCCGTTGTTATCGAACCCGGTCGTCAGGTCGAGCTTGAGGCCGCCGTCGCGGGCGTTGGCGAGGATGCCCAGCGAGTCGACGGTGACGTCGTGCAGGAGGGATTTGGGCACGACGGCTAAGCCCGACAAGCTGGTCATGAACTTGAGTTGGGCGGGGTTGCTTATCCGCGCGAGAGTGTTTTGGTCGAGCGCGCGATAATTGGCGAAAGCATCGTCCATGAACTCAAAGGCGTAGTTGCGCGGCACTTGCATGGAGGTGAGCTTGTCGGACACTGTGGGAGTGGCGATAACCTCCATGGCGTTGGGAATCGTGAATTTGGCCTTGAGGCTTTCGTCCGACACCCAATAGGCGAAATAGCCGTTGTTGCCGACGGCGGCGGGGTTAGAAGCGTTGGGGCTAGTGGTGGTCGAGGCGGGGAAAATGGGCTGCTTGACTGCGTAGACGGCGGAATTTGTGGTGGAATCCAACCCTTGGGCGGCGCTGGCCATGAGCACGGACAAGGTGGAACTGGTGGAAATGGTCCTCGAAGGGTCGGGGTTCATGGCCGACACCAGCCAATGCGCATTAGCGGTGAAGGAGGCGCTGACGTCGCCCGCGCTCTTCCAGATGCCTGTCCATTTGTTGGAGGTGGACGACGTGCCCGCCAAGATGTCGGAACGGGCGCTGACGCGGGTATCGGAGCCTGCCGTCTGCTGGATTTGCCCGACGGCGGTCAGCAGGGCGATATAGGCGTTTTGCCGAGCCATCGTGCTATTGAGCGTTTGGCGGGAAGCTTCCGACTCGACAGAAATAAGCGCGGAAAGCGTGACGGCCAAAAGCACCATCAGGGCCATCAGCCCAAGGGATAGAACGAGGGCAAAACCGCGCTGACGGGCGGATTGTTGCGCGCGGAAGCGGTGTGTTTTATGGGAGGTCGAGCTCATGGGGATAGATGGGCTTCGTCGACAATCAGCCTATGTCGCAACCATGGGACTGGTCGGTTTTGGTGGGCGTTTTTGCGGCGAAATCACATGGAAATATGAGATTAGGAAAAACGTTTTATTATTTGTGTAAATGAGACAGAAAATCAATCTTTTTGTGCGTTATAAAATGAATGCTGTCGTGTGACGGAGGGGGAATCGGCTGCAACATTTGCTTTCTTTTTGGGGCAAGGGAGAGTAAAAAGGAAAAACGTTTTATGAAAAAAATATACCCCTTCGTTTGGATGATGCTCTCGGCAGGTCTCTTTTTGACGGACGCGGATGCCGCGCCCGTGGAACCGCCGCCTTTGCGGCCCTTGGCGCCCGAAATTGCGCTGTGGAACACTGCCGCGCCGCAGGCCACCGGCACGGAGGCCGAGGATATTCCCGCGATTACCCCATATCTGCTGGGGCCCGCCGCCGACGGCAAGCCGCGCGCGGTGGTGATTGTGTGCCCGGGCGGTGGCTACGCCAAACGCACCGTTCATGAGGGCGATTTTTACGCCCACTGGCTGAACGAGCTGGGCATTGACGCCTTTGTGTTGCGTTATCGCTTGGGAGTGCGCGGGTATCGGCATCCGGTGATGCTCACCGACATCGCCCGCGCGGTGCGTTTTGTGCGCGCCAACGCCAAGATCTACGGGGTCGATCCCAACCGCATCGGGGTGATCGGTTCGTCGGCGGGCGGACATTTGGCCTCCAGCATTTTGACGCACTTTGACGCGGGCGAGGAAGGCGCGGCGGATCCCGTCGACCGGGTGTCTTCGCGGCCCGACCTCGGGATATTGCTCTATCCGGTGATCACGATGGACGCTGCCTTCACCCATTCGGGTTCGCGGCAGATGCTGTTGGGCGACAATCCCGACCCCGCGCTCGTGGCGCTGATGTCCAATGAGAAGCAGGTGACGGACAAAACGCCGCCCACCTTTTTGGTGCATTCGCGCAAGGACGCCGCCGTTCCCGCGCTCAACAGCCTGAAATTTGCCGAGGCGCTCGACGCGCACAAGGTGCCGTATGAGCTGCATATCTATGATCTCGGCGGACATGGATTTGGGTTGGGTACGGGGCGCAAGTGGTTGCCCGAGCAGCGCTATCCGTGGGTGGCGGAGTGCGAACGCTGGCTCAAGCAGATGGGGTTTGCCACGGAGAAGAATCCGCCGCTGGCCGTGAAGTGATTCGGCGGGGCGGGCGTGGGGCGTTTGCGTGCCCGCACGGCGTGGCGCAATGTCTGGAACGTTTATATGAATGATTTCGCTCGTATATTCAACCACTATTTTTGCGCCCGGTGCATCCGCAATTTTCCCCCAAGCGGTTCTATGTCAAACGCGGCGAGGTTTTCCCTGCGGCGCGCTCAAGGCTTGAGCTTGAGGGCGAGCCCCTTGGGAGTCTGGACGAGGGCGGCCTGTTTTTCCGTCGGGAAGCCGACGATTTCGACTTGGGCTTTGTTGATGAGGGTCTTGGCGTAGATCAGGGGGATCGTTTGTTCTTTGCCTTGGTAGGCCGCCCCGTCGATGCGCAGTTTGGAGCCCTCGCTGAAAACCACTTTTGATTTTGCGTAATCAAGCGGGGCCACGCCCTTGTCGTCGAAAATGAATTCGACCGTGCTGGCGGGGGCCACGCCCAAGGCGTCGCGTCCGTCGAATTTGGCGCGAATCGTCGGAGCCGAACCGATGACGGAGAGCGTGCCCACCCCGGTGTTGGTTAAATTGCTGCCGATGAAGATGCCGCCCTCGTAGGTGCCGCCGCTGATGCGCACGATGCCCGTGCCCGAATAGGTGGGGCAGCCGCCGATGGCCAGCGGGGCGTTGATTGCGAGCTTGGGGTCAATTCCCGATTGGACATAGCCGCCCTTGATATTCAAAACGGCCTCGGTCTCCTTGATGTTGCGGAACACGCGGATGTTGGAAATGGTGCGCAATTCCGCGCCATCCAAAATCGTGAGTTCGGAAGGCGCCTTGCCGCCGACTTTAACGCCGTAGGCGAGCGGCGCTTTGGTGGAGAGCGTCACTGTGGTGCTGTGCGAAACCCATGCGGTGTCGCCCTTGTCCGGCACGCGGTTTTGCTCCCAGTTTGTGGCGGTTTCCCATGCGCCCTTGGGCTTTTTGTAGGCGTTGCCGATCGACGTTTCGGCCTCGTAGGCGGGCGGGGCGGCGAAAGCGCTGGTCGCAATGGCGGCGGCGCACAGAAGGGCTGAAGCAAGGAGGGTAGGGTGGTGCATGGGGATAAGTCGTTTTAGGAAAAACGTTATTTCATTGGAGGGGAGAGTCAAGCAAAAGAGACGCCGCGCCTCGCGCGGCGGTGGAAGTGCTTTTCTTTTGCGGGAAAAACGGGTAAAAAACTCTAATGCGTCCCTTACCCCGCTTCTGGTGCATTGCGCTCATGTGTGTGTCCGGCTTGTTCGGACAAGATAAACCCGCCGCGCCCTCTTCGCAAAAAACAGCCGCGCCCGCGCCCATCCCTTTATGGGACTGCCCCGCGCCGCTGGCGACTGGAACGGAAGAAGGCGATATTCCAGCCATTACCCCTTTTGTGCTGCCCGCCGAGGGCGGCAAGCCGCGCGCGGCCATCGTGGTGTGCCCGGGCGGCGGGTATCGCGGGCTGACCGGGCACGAAGGGGCGTTTTACGCGCGTTGGCTCAACGAGCTGGGCATTGACGCCTTTGTGTTGCGCTATCGCCTCGGCTCGCGCGGGTATCGCCACCCGGTGATGCTCACCGACGTCTCCCGCGCGGTGCGCTGGGTGAGAGCCCATGCCAAGGAATACGGCGTAGACCCCAAGCGCGTGGGCGTTATCGGCTCGTCGGCGGGCGGGCACTTGGCCTCGACCATCTTGACGCACTTTGACGCGGGCAAGCCCGAAGCGGCGGATGCGGTGGAACGCGAGTCTTCGCGCCCCGACCTCGGGATTTTGATTTATCCGGTGGTGACGTTGGACGGGCCCTATGCCCACACGCGTTCGCGCGACATGCTCTTGGGCGAAAACCCCGACCCGAAGCTGGTCGAACTGCTCTCCAATGAAAAGCAAGTGACGGCGCAAACTCCGCCCACCTTTTTGGCGCACTCGCGCGCGGACCCCGGCGTGCCCTCGATGAACAGCCTGAAATTCGCCGAGGCGCTCGACGCGAACAAGGTGCCGTACGAATTGCATATCTACGACCTCGGCGGGCACGGGTTTGGGCTGGGCACGCGCAACAAGTGGACTCCTGAGCAGCGGCATCCGTGGGTGGCAGAGTGCGCGCGCTGGCTCAAGCAACTGGGCTTTTAGGGGGGGGCTGTTGCACTTCTAGGAGGCCTCGCGGATGGCGAGCTGCCTCTGACCACACCCGCCCATTTTCCCCGAAAATGGGCGCTCCCGCGATGAAAAGCCGCCCAAGGCTGCGTACTGCGTCGGCCAAAAGGCGGGGCAGTACCCAGTACAGCCCCGCCCTTTGTCTGTCCTTGTACTTCGCCTTGGGCGGCTTTTGATCGCGGGCCGGGCGGGCGGTGATGATGCTGGCTTCGCCAGTCAGCTAAGTGCGGGAAAAAAAAGATGTTCACAAATGTCCGAAAGGATTCGCTTTTTTTATGGAAGAGGGTCGATAATGCGGCCCTCTTTTTTATGAAAAAAACTATTTTCTTTTCCATCGTTTTTCTTTGCGCGGCGGGCGTGCTCGCGGCGCTTATTTTGCAGCGGCCCTTTGTGCAATGGCGCAACGCGGGCGGCATTACCGTGAAGGGCACTTCCTCGGAACGCGTGAAGGCGGATGCCGCCGTGTGGACGGGGACGATTGAAGTGATGTCGGATCAGGAAGGGAATGTTTATATGGATGCCCTCAAGGAGATGAGGGCCGACCAATCCAAGATTTTTGAAAATGACGAAAACGCGATCGCGTGGGCTGCTCAGCGCAAGGCTGGCTACAACAAGATTCAAGCGCAGGCGCAGCAGGCTCAGGCGTTGCTGATTGCGCTGGGTGCCAAGCCGGAGGCCTTGGAAGTCTCCGGGGCGCTCATGCGGCCTGTGTATCGCGTGGATAACGGGCGGCAGACGGAGGACGTGGTGGGGTATCGCTTCACGGTGACGTTTCGCTACACCTCATCGGATGCGGATGCGGTGGCGGCGTTGGCCAAAAAGTCGGCGGAATTGACGGCGAAGGGGTTGGCCTTTACCTCGAACCCGCCGGAATTTTACTATACGAAATTGGAGGCGCTGAAGGTGAAACTGTTGACGCAGGCCGCCGCCAATGCGCGCGAGCGCGCGCAGGCGCTCTTGACGGGCGGGGTGCAGCTGGGCGATGTGGTCTCGGCGTCGCAGGGCGTTTTTCAGGTGACCGCGCCGCTGTCCACGGAGGTTTCCGATTGGGGGTGCTATGACACGACCTCCATCGAAAAGGATGTGCGCTGCGTGGTGAGCATGACGTACGGGACGCAACCTTAGCGCGAGCCCAAGGGCTTTGCTTTTGCATGCGGGGGATTAATATGGAAGGACGTTTTATGAAAAAAATATGCCTGATTTGCCTGTGTTTGCTGGGTGCGCTTGCGATGGCAAACGCCGCCCAGTCCGCCGCGAAAACGCCCGCCAAACCTCTGGGCGAAGTGCCCGCCGCCGTCCCCTTGTGGGACGGCTCCGCGCCGATGGCGCTCGGCAATGAGGCGGCGGATACGCCCGTGATTTTTCCTTATTTGGCAAAGCCCGCCGCCGACGGCGCGCCGCGTTCGGCCATGTTGGTGTGCCCGGGCGGCGGCTACAGTGGATGGAACTGGATTTACGAGGGCGATTTTTACGCCCATTGGTTGAACGAGCAGGGGATTTCCGCCTTCGTGCTGCGCTATCGCTTGGGCAAGCGCGGGTATCGCCACCCGGTGATGCTGACCGATGTGAGCCGCGCAATGCGCTTTATCCGCGCGCACGCCAAGGCATACGGTATAGACCCCGCCCGCGTGGGAGTGATGGGTTCGTCGGCGGGCGGACATTTGGCCGGGACGCTGTTGACGCATTTTGACGCGGGCAAGCCCGACGCGGCCGATCCCGTGGAGCGGGAATCGTCGCGTCCAAGTTTGGGCGTGCTGATGTACCCGGTCATTATGATGGACGACCCTTACGCCCATAAGGGTTCGCGCGCGAATTTGCTGGGCGAAAATCCCGACCCGAAACAGGCGGAGGATATGTCGCTGGAAAAGCAGGTGAAGCGGGACACTCCGCCCACCTTTATTGTGCATTCGCGCGCCGACGACATTGTGCCCGCGATGAACAGCCTGAAATTTGCCGAAGCCCTCGACGCGAACAAAGTACCCTACGAATTGCACGTGTACGACCTCGGCAAGCACGGGTTCGGCATGGGCCCCAAGCACGAATGGCTGCCCGACCAGCGCTATCCGTGGGCCGCCGAATGCGAACGCTGGCTTAAACAGCAGGGATTTGTGGCGGCGCCCAAAGCCGCGCCCGCGCCTGTGTCCGCCCAAGCGCCATAGTCTTGAAAAAACGCCGACAAAAAAGACGCCCTCGAAAACGGGGCGTCTTTTTTTGCGGGCGCATTTTGAGGATCAGCGTTTGATCGTGAGCATCAGGCCGTTCGCGGCTTTGCTGACGCTGGCTTGCATGTTGTCGGGGAAGCCGACGCATTCGACGCGCGCGTTGTGGTTGATGTTTTTGGTGAGAATCAGGGGAAGGGTGGCGGGCCCGCCTTTGTAGGCGGTGCCGTCAACGCGGACGGTGGCGCCTTCGGACAGGACGACTTTTGACTGCGGGTAATTGAGGGGGGCGACGCCCTTTTCGTCCAAGACAAACGCCAGCGTGCTTTTGGGGTAGAGCACAAAGGAATCGCGGGTTTTGACGACGCCGCCGACCGTGGGGGCGGAGCCGATGATGCTGAGGGTGCCCACCCCCGTGTCGGGAAGCGCGCTGCCCACCACAATGCCGCCTTGGAAGGTGCCGCTGCGGATATTCACGATGCCTGCCGAGGAAAAGGTGCCGCTCGCGCCGATGAACATGCGCACGAGGTTGGGTTCTTTTTCGTCTTCGCCCGCGCGCACGCTGCCGCCGTTGATGTCGAGTTGGGCCATCGCGCCCTTGATGTTGCGAAACACGCGGATTTGGTGCAGTGAATGCAGTTCACCGCCCGGGAGCACCGTGAGTTGCGAGGGGGCTGTGCCGCCGATTTTGATGTCAAAAAAAGCGGGCGCTTTGCTGGAGAGGGTGACGGAGGTCTTGTGCGATATCCAGACGCTGTCGTCCTTGTTGGGCAGGCTGCCGGTCTCCCAGTTGGCGGCGGTTTCCCACGCGCCGCTGCTTTTTTTGTAGCTGTTGCCTTTGACGGTATTGTCGTCGTAGCCGGGAGGATTGGCCGCGAAGGCGGCGGATCCAAAAAGCACCGCGCAAGACAGCGCGCACAGGGAATGGAGGCGAAGGAGTGGCATGGGGATAGGGATGAAGTGGTACTTAAAAAAACGTTATAGCGCTCGGTGTCACTGTCAACCCTAGGTTGTGTCTTCAAATTGAAAACAAGGCCGTGAAAGGCGTTTTTTTAGCGCCCCAACCGCAGCATGAGGCCCGTTTTTTCAACAACGATGCGGGCGGGCGCATCGGAGGGAAAGCCTACGCATTCAAAGCGCGCGCCCTCGTCGGTAGTGCGGCCGACGACGAGGGGAATGGCGGTTTTCTTGCCCTTGTATTGGGCCCCGTCGACGCGCACGAGGGCTCCCGGCTTGAGCAGTGCGCCCGTGCGGGAATAGTCGATGGGGGAGACTCCCTCGGCATCGAGCACAAATTCGAGCGTGCTGCCCGGGAAGACGACGAGCCGCGCCCCCGTGTGGTCTTTTTGCGTGTCGATGGAGGCCTTGGAGCCGACGACGGAAAGCGTGCCGACGCCGCGCGCTTGCATCGAGGTGCCCACCGAGAGCCCGCGGCCTTCAAAACGCCCGCCGCTGATGCGCAGGATGCCCGTGCTCGAATAGGTGGGAGAATCGCCGATGTACACCCCGCCCGTGACGTTCTTTTCCGCGTTTTGGGCGATGGAGAGGCTACCGCCTTTTAATTCGACAAGGCCGACCGCGCCGTTGATGTGCGAGCGGATGCGCAGCACGGCGACGGAGAGCGAGGCTTCCTTTTCCAGCGTGAGTTGCGAGAGCGTGCGCCCGCCGACATTGAGGCTGTGGACGAGCGGGGCTTTTTGGGAAAGCGTGACGCAGGTGCGGTCGCCGATCATGGCCCATTCCTTGCCTTCGGGGACGTGGCCTTGTTGCCAGTTGGCGGGCTTTAGCCAGTCGCCCGCAGGTTTTTCAAAGGCGTTGACGGGGAGTTCGACGGAATAGGCGGGCGGCGTCTTGGCGGCAAAGGCGGGGACGAAAACAAGGCCGAGCAGTAACGCGAAAACAGCGGAAAAATGTCTGGGGTAAAGTGACATGGCGATACAAGTTTCGTATTTCACGGTAGTCCCGCGGAAAAGTGAGTCAACGGGAAAGGTCTCTTTTTACAGGATGGGCCTATTTTCGGGAGATTTAGACTATGCGAATCGCTCAGCGCAGTGTGCGCGAAAATTGGGCGCGCAGGGCAATCAGGGCGTCGTCTTTGGCTTTGGCTTCGAGTTCGCAGGTGTAGGGCAGACCGTAATCGGGCGGAGCGTTTTGGAGGAAGTCGCTGTGGGAGCGGGGCGCTTGGGGGGAGAGGCTTTCGGCGTAGTGGAAGACCGGCGTGTGTTTGCCCCAGGTGGCGGCGGATTCGAAAAAAAGGTCGCGCTGCGGTTCACCGCAGGGGTTGCAGGCATCGTGCAGGAAATCGAAGGTCAGGGGGAGCTTGCGCGGCTTTAAAAAATCGAGCAGCACACGGGCGTTCCATCGGCCCTTGTCCTCGTTTTCAAAGACGAGGCGGCGGCGGACGGCGGGGGAAAGTTTTTTATAGGCGGCGTCGAAGCGCATGGGGAGGGCGTCCCATTCGTTGGACGTGCCCATGTGGAGGTTGATGGGGGCTGCGTAGGAGCGCGGCGCGCCAAGCCAGTCGAGGATTTGTCCGTGTTGCTCCAAGTCGTCGAGGGTGGCGCGCAGGGTGGCGGGGTTCGTCGTCGGCAAGATGACAAATTGGCCCGGGTGCATGGAAAGGCTGATCCCGCGCGTTTTGGCAAAAAGGCCCGCGCGGGCGAAGGTTTTTTTAATTTCGGGAAAGTCGTGCAGCTTTTCGGGCGGCAGGCGAAGTTTGGGATGAGTGAGCAGGGGCAGGAGCGAGGACGAAAGCCGATAATGGCGGATGTGGTTTTCCGCGAGGAACGCAAGGATGCGCTCCACCACGCGCGCGTTGTGCAGGATGCGCGCCGAAAGCTCGGGGATGCGGCGGGCCTTGGGCAGGGCGCAAAAGCCGGCATAGGTCATGGTGCGGAAGGAGACGCCCTCGCGTTTGAGGGCGTTGCAGATGCAGCACAGGCCGAGGGTAATCATGAAAATGGGCGAGCGGCCCCTGTGAGAGATATAAGCGCGCCGCGCGCCGCTGTAAAGGGCAGGGCGTAAAAAAACGCCCGCCGTGGAGACCACGGACGGGCGTTTGCTATCACAACGACAAATCGTGTTTGGCAGAAGACTTAGAGCTCGTACTTGAGCGCGACGGCCCACGCGGCGTTTTCCTGCGTATTAATCACTTGGCCGAAGTTGCCGTAGCCGACCGTGAGGGTGGCGTGGTTGCTCAGGACGTAGGCCAGACCCACCGTAAACCAGTTGTTTTCCGTGCCGATGTAGGGCGCGAGGTTTTCGTTGTACGGGTTGTGCTTCTGGCGGTATTCAAAGGCGAGCAGGAGTCGATCGGTGATGCCGAAGATGACGTTGCCTTCCGCCGTGAAGAAGTAGTCGTTGCCAAAGCCGAGATAGCCGAGTTGGGCTCCCTGACTGGCGCGGCCGCCGATCGAGAGGATCAAGGGATGCCCCTTGATGGGCTCGAAGGCTTTGGTGGCCGTGATCACGAAGTCCACGCCCCAGTTCTTATCGTAGCCGATGTATCCCAGCCCATCCGGAACGCCGCCGTTGGCGAGCGCATCGCTGATGCCTTGGATGCCGTCGTTGATCTTGCCTTGAACGGCGAAGGTGATGGCGGGCACGGGTACGTCAAAGGCGTTTTCCTTGATGACGTTGGCGCGCAAGTTGAGGTTGTACAGCCACACGTCGCTGGTGCCGATGTCGATGCCGGTGCCTTGGTCGACGTAGGTCTGCAAGTTGCCGGTGCCGAAGCGGCTGGCGGCAAAGCCGAGTTCGACGCGCTCATAGAGCGTTTCGGTGACGACCAAGCTGGTGACGTTCTTTTGCTGGGCGTTCACATAGGTGATCGACGCGGCGGGCAGGCCAAACTTGGTGCCGGCGGGACCGGGATTTACCAGATAGGCGACGGGCGTAATCAAAACGCCGCCCGTACCTTCGATGGTGTGCAAGGGCAGCGGCGCGCCCTTTTCGGGCTTGGCGGGGGCCTGTTCTTCGGCCTTGGCCGTTTCAGCGGGTTTCGCCGTTGCGGCGGTCGCGGTCGTTTGTGAGGCGGTGGTCGTGGCCTGAGAAACGGTCGTCGTCGTGGCGACGGCGGCGGTTTGGGCGGCTTGGGCCAATGCCACAGAGGCGATCAGGCCCGCGAGCCAAGCGGTGGTGTGTTTAATGCGGAGTGTGTTCATGGATGTTGTGCTGGAGCTTTGGATGGTTTGGTCTTTTAACGGCGTTTTATTGTGCGTTTGCCGGTTAAAAATGGATATAATTTTAAAAGGGAGACGCGCCGTCCGGAGGACTCGCGGGAGAAAACCGAAGGCCAACGGCCCGTGCGGTTTAAAACGGTCTATAAACGCCCGCGCAAAAAAGCGGACGCCGCGCTCACGGCGCGAGACCCAAGGTTACATTCGACACATTCGCGTGTCGTGGGAAAAGGAAGGCTTGCGGACGTCCTCGCCGCGCGCGCTGTGGGCGTGCGTGTTGCCTTGCCCGACGGTGTGGCCCGTGGCGGCGAAAGCAAGCAATGTGGCGGTGAAGGTCATGGGTGTAAGGACGCGAAAGCGCTTAATCTATACAAATCTAGTATTTTTATTAAAAAAGAGTCAACTCATTTTTGTAAAAAAATTACAAGAAGGTGTCTGTTTTTGTTTCATATAAAACTTAAGAATTTGATTTATATTAACTTAAGTATTTTATAAATTTTCTAATTTTATTAAAAAAAAGCCTTAATCTGTATGTTTTTGGTAGAGAAAGCGACCGTTTACGCGTGTGGCGCATGCGCACAGGGCACAAAAAAGGCGCGCCCAAAACGGGTGCGCCTTGCGGGAAGGGGAGCGCTTTAAGCCTTCGGCGGATTGGGCAGCGGCTTGACGGTGGGCTTGATCGGCAGCAGCTTGGGTGCGCGCAACAGCGGAATGCAGGGGGCAATGATGGCCACCAGCGTGAAAATCAACATTGGGCCCACCAGCCAGAGATGGCGCAGTTCGTTGGCGCGAGCGGCGGCGACCATGAAGAAAAGCACGGTTGCAAAATCAATCCACAACACCGCGCCCATGAGGGCGAGCAGTCCGCGGATTTTGGCGCGCAGGCGGTCGAGGTTTTCCTTTTTCTTCCACGCATCGTGCACATTGATGAAACGCAGGGGTACTCGGTGTATGAATTGGAGGAGGACCGCAAGGACGATCTGCGCGAACAGCACGATGCCCAGCATGGGCCAAATGAGGGAATTTTTGGTGCCGTAGCCGTCGATCTTGCCCTCGGCGCTGAAATGCGTGGGGATTTGCCCGTCGGGCAGCGTCATTTGCGCCCAGACGAAGACGGCGGCGAACAGCAGCGCGCTGACCAGATAGAATCTCAGCAGTGATTTTGAAAGCAATGGCATAAATTTTAGAAAGCGCGCAATGCGCGCGGGTGTCAAACGCAAACGCCGCGCGCACAAAAGCGGGGCCGGGCGATAAAAAAAACGCCTCGCGGATGCGGGGCGTTTTTGAAAAATGCAAAAAGTGAGCCTACTTGGCGATCACGGAGCAGATGCGGTGCGCGGCGTCCCACTTCACGGTGCCTTCTTTGAGGGCGAACAGCGTGTGGTCGCGGCCAATGCCGACGTTTTCGCCGGGATGCATGCGCGTGCCGCGCTGGCGGATGAGGATGTTGCCGGCGAGGACGGGCTGGCCGCCGGACTTCTTCACGCCGAGGCGCTGGGAGTTGCTGTCGCGCCCGTTGCGGGATGAACTTTGACCTTTTTTATGTGCCATGGCAAATAATCGGTAAGGAGTTTATGGAATTAGGCTTTGATGCCTTCGATCTTGATGACGGAGAGCTCCTGGCGATGGCCCTGACGCTTTTCATAGCCCTTGCGGCGTTTCTTTTTGAAAATGTCGATCTTCTTGCCGCGCTTGTTCTCCAACACCTTGGCCGAGACGGATGCACCGGCGATGGTGGGGGTGCCAAATTTCGCGGAAGCGCCTTCGCCCACGGAGAGCACGTCGGAAATTTCGACGGTGTCGCCAGCCTTGCTGTCGACGAAACGGTTCACGATGAGGACATCGCCCTCTTTAACCGCGAACTGGCGTCCTTGGGTCTTGATGATAGCTTTCATAGGGAAAAGTTAATCAAATAAATGCCAAATCGACGCGAAGGCAAGCGTATTTATTTTTTGAGAGGCAAATTTTTTGTTTTTCCTGCGGCGGCAAAAGGGCTTGGATGGAGGTTTTCCGGATGATGGACGATATTTTACCTCAGAAAAAGGGCGCCGCCCGGCAGGGCCGCCCGAAACGCGCGCACGGCGAGGCGCGCGTGGGGCCCGCCAATGTCGACGGGTATTTTAGCGCGGACAAGGTGGTGGAGGATTACGCGCAGGCCGCCCTGTGGGTGGGGTTGTGGAAATCGGAACGCATGGTGTTTGAGCGGATTTTTGAGCCCTCGATGCGTTTGCTCGACATGGGCTGCGGCGCGGGGCGCGTAGGGGTGGGCCTGTGGAAACTGGGCTATCGGCGAATAACGGGGATCGACCTTTCGCACGCGATGGCTGGGCGCGCGCAGGCGTTGGCCGACAGTTTGCAAATTCCCCGCGGCGAGCTTTCCTTTGCGCAGGGGGACGCGACAGATTTAACGGGCGTGGGCGACGCCGGCTTTGGCGGGGCGATATTCGCCTTCAACGGGCTGATGCAAATTCCCGGACGCCAGCGGCGGCGGCGCGCCCTGCGCGAGCTGGCGCGGGTGGTGGTCAAGGGCGGGCCGTTCTTTTTCACGACGCACGACCGGGGCAACCCCTTTTACGCGGCGTTTTGGAAGGAGGAGCGCCGCCTGTGGGATGTGGGGGCGCAAGATGCCGCCTTGACGGAATTTGGCGACCGATATTACGACAGCCCCTTGGGGAAGGTGTTTATGCACGTGCCCTCGCGGGCGGAAATTTTGGAGGATTTGGCCGCTTGCGGGTGGCTCTACGAAGAAGACTGCGCGCGCTGCGAGTGGGCTGACGAATCGGCGCAGGTGCGTGAATTTTCCGACGAATGCCGCCTGTGGGTGGCTAGGCGCGCCTGATTTAACAAAAGCTGGACAGGCGGGTGGGGCGCACGCGCTCGGAAAGGAATGGGTTGTTTGTCAGCTCGTATTGCACGGTCGTGTAGGGGCCGTGGCCCGGGCATACCAAGGTGGAGGGCGGCAGGGTTAATAGAAAATCGCCGCTGTGCAAGGCGGTTTCGTAGCCGTGGGCCGCCCCGCCCATGGATCCCGCAAAAAGGGCGTCGCCCACAAAGACCATGGGCCAGTCCGGATTGTCCCAAAAATAGGCGAGGGACGCCGCTGTGTGGCCGGGCGTGCCGATGGCCATCAGGGGCATTTTTTCAAAGAGAATGCGTTCGCCGGGGGCGATGGGTTCGGCGAAGGAGAATTGATCCTGCGTGCCCTCGGGCACGTAGACTTGCACGTTGGCAAAGCGCTTGCGCAGGCCCGTGAGGCCGCCCGTGTGGTCGGGATGGGCGTGGGTGATGAAGATGCCCTTGAGGGTGGAGTGGGTGCGCTCGATGGCTTCCAGCAGCGGGGCCGCCTCGAATCCCGTGTCAAACAGCAGGCAGGCGGGGGCGAAGGGGTGTTTGAGCAAATAACAGTTGGCCGCGTAGCCGTCGCGGCGGGTTTCGATGCGCTCAAGGGCGGCGGGCAGCAGGGCGGGGACGCAGCGGTAAAGGCCGCGCGACATCATGAGCAGGCTTTGGGCGTTCAGGCGCAAAACGGCGGCGAGGGCTTCCAATGTGTCGTCCTCCGGCGGGGCGCCGCGCAGCAAGGCGGCGTAGGTATCCGGGGCGATGTCGGCCTGACGGCACAGCGTGTCCACGCCCAAGCCCAGTCCCTGTCGGGCTTTTTCCAAAATGTCGCCTGTGGTGTCTTCGAGCATAACCGGAAAATTTTTTACGGCGTGTGGCAACGTCGGAACGCCCTCTTACATACCCTCGCCCGCGTGTGAAATCCACACAAAAATAAAAAAAATGGGGGCGCTGTTTTTTCGAGGGGGCGCATGACACGAACCGGTTTCGAAAAAGAAAATATTGTGTTTGATTATTTCCTTTTCGGGTGCTTTCCTCTTAGGTGGTTGAATCTGGCATTTATGAAAATATACCTCTATCTGTCCCTTATTCCTGAATCTCTGATTGCCTCCATGCTTCCACCGGAGGAATTTGGCAACTACTACGCCGTGGGAAATCAAAAGCATTCCCGCGGGCAGGCGTTTTTCTTCGAGGTCGATCCCTCGAAGCTGAACGACTCCACCATCATTGAAGAGATGAACCGCCGCTGCGTCCCGCACGAAGACGGTCGTCCCCGCCGCTCCACCTATTTGCGCATTTACCGCGCGCTGGAATCCGTTCCCACCGCCGCTTTGGGCCGCCTGCATCTGGTGACTTCCGACGGTCGCGACCTCGCCATTGAAAAGGGCAAGATCGAGCAGGATCCCGCCCGCGGATACCACCTGTATCAGGAAATTTGCCCGGTCAATCCGCGCGTGGCCAGCAAGCTCGCCGCCCCCGAATTCGGCAAGCAGCTGACCGACCCGAAGGCCCTGATTTCAGTCCCCCGCATTGTGTTTTGCGAATTGAAGCTGTGGAGCCTCGCCGCCGATGTGGATAGCCACGATGTGAACGTGCTGCCTTATCCGAACATTGAGCACTTGCGCGACTGCTTGCGCGAATTGAAGAACGCCTACGCCAAGCCCAACAAGACCGTCATCCGCCACATGGAGCAAGACGTCCTTTTCCGCACCATTCGCGGCGGTTTCTATGTGGTTGATAGCCACGGCACGGTGGAATACCCCTTCCCCTCGCTTGAAGAATTGGAAACCAAGTACTACCCCTGGTGGCGCTCTGCCCTCAGCACCTACGGCGGCTAATGTGAAGCCCCGTCTCTCCGTTCAACTTTTTCTTTAATTAATTATGAAATTCACCTTGAGTAAATTCTTCGGTCGGTGCCGGGGAAAAACGCTTTATTTCGCCGTTATGTCGGCGGTTTTTCTAGGGGCCTATCTCTTTGGCCCCGATTTGATGGGACAGGCTCCGGCGGCCGTAGCCGCCCCGGCTATCGAAGGCGCGGGACACCACTTTGAGCTGTTCGGCCTCTTCAAGGATTCGGCCAAGTACACGCCGATGGAAGTGTATTCCATCATCGCCGTGCTGGCGATTGCGGTGATCGGGCTGCTCTACGCGCTGATGCTGGCAAAGCAGATCCGCAAGGCCGACAAGGGCACGAAGAAGATGCAGGAAGTGGCCCTCGCCGTGCGCGAAGGGGCGAACGCCTATTTGGCGGCGCAGTTCCGCAAGATCGGCTGGCTGATTATCGTCATCACCGTGATGCTCTACTTCACGACCGAGAGCAGCGAACTGGCCTTCCGGCTGGGGCGCTCGGGCGCGTTTTTGATGGGCTCGCTCTTCAGCTGGGCCGTGGGCTTTGTGGGCATGCGCTTGGCCACGACCGGCAACCTCTGTGTGGCCGCCGCCGCCCGCCGCTCTTACGGCGAAGCGATGCAGTTGGGCTACCGCACGGGCACCGTGACGGGCATGCTGACCGACGGCCTCGGGCTGCTCGGCGGCACTTTGATTTTTGTGATTTACGGCGAACAGGCTTATGAGGCTCTCTTGGGCTTCGGCTTCGGCGGCACGCTGTTGGCGCTGTTCATGCGCGTGGGCGGCGGCATTTACACCAAGGCCGCCGACGTGGGCGCCGACCTCGTGGGCAAGATTGAGAAGAATATCCCTGAAGATGATCCGCGCAACGCAGCCACCATCGCCGACAACGTGGGCGACAACGTGGGTGACTGCGCCGGTATGGCCGCCGACATTTTTGAAAGCTACGAGGTGACGATCGTCGCCGCGATGATTTTGGGCCTTGCGAGCTTCGGACACAAGGGCGTGATTTTCCCGCTCTTGGTGCGCGGCATCGGGGTCTTGGGCTCCATCATCAGCACCTATACGGTGAAGGCGGGCCCCAAGGACACTTCGGATACGGCGCTCAAGAGCGTGCACCGCGGTTTTTGGATCGGCTCTTTGATTTCGGTCGTCGGTTTCTTTGTGCTGGGCTTTTTCTACCTGCGCTTTGACGCCGCCTACTTTGCCACGAACACCTTTGCGTCGGCGGGCTTCCCCGGCGGCGACCCCGCCAATTTGCCCGGCTGGGCGAACTGGGGCATCGACGGGCTCGATTTGCGCCCGGCGCTCACCTGCCTGATCGGCGTGTTTTTGGCCGTGGTGTTGAACAAGGTGACGAGCTACTACACCCACACCACCCACGCCCCCGTGCGCAGCCTCGCCAAGAGCTGTACGACGGGGCACGCGACCAATATCATTCAGGGTTTTGCGGTCGGGTATGAAAGCGCGGTCATCACCACCTTGGTGATTGCGGGCTCCGTCCTGCTCTCGTGCCTGTGCTACATCGGCACGTCCCCCCTGTTTATCGCCTACGGCGTGGCCATGACCGGCATCGGCATGCTGACGCTGACGGGCAACACCATTTCCATGGACGTGTTCGGCCCCGTGGCCGACAACGCCAACGGCATCGGCGAAATGGGCTATGACGCCGCCGAAATGGAGAAGGAAGAACCGGGCTCGTTCAAGCGCGCCCGCCAGATTTTGGCCGACCTCGACGCCGTGGGCAACACGACCAAGGCCGAGACCAAGGGCATTGCCATCGGCTCGGCGGTGATCGCCGCCGTGTCTTTGTTCTCCAGCTTTATCGCGGTCATCGCGGTGGGCAGCGAGGACAAGATTATGAGCATGACCTTGGACCAGTACACCAGTATCGAGTCGATGCTCTCCGTGGCGAAACCCATGGTGTTCGTCGGGCTGCTCATCGGCGGCGTCGTTCCCTTCCTGTTCTCCTCGATGCTGATTCGCGCCGTGGGACGCGCCGCCTTCCTTATTGTGAAGGAATGCCGCCTGCAGTTCCGCGACGCCGACATTTGGTCGGGCAAGAAGCGCCCCAACTACGGGCGCGTCGTCGATATCTGCACGATTTCCGCGCAGAAAGAATTGATCGGCCCCGGGTTCTTGGCGATTTTGACGCCCTTGCTGGTGGGCTTCCTCCTCGGGCCGTGGGCCTTGGGCGGTTTCCTCGCGGGCATGATCTTGACGGGCCAGCTGCTGGCCGTGTTCATGGCGAACGCGGGCGGGGCGTGGGACAACGCCAAGAAGTTTATTGAGGACGGCAACTACGGCGGCAAGGGCTCCGAAGCCCACAAGGCGGCCGTCACCGGCGACACCGTGGGCGACCCGCTCAAGGACACCGCCGGCCCCGCGCTCAATCCCCTCATCAAGGTGATGAACATGGTGTGCCTGCTCTCGCTGGGCTTGGTGATGAAGTACACCCTCATCAACGACACCATCTTGGGCCGCACCATCGGCGCGCAGGACGCTTCCGCCACCCGCATCGGGTTGACCGTTTCCCTGATCTGCTTCTTGGCGATCGTGTGGGCCGTGTGGCAGAGCAAGCGCGTTTCCGCCGTGGAGAAAGAGTTCGAGGCGAACCTGTAAGGCTGGCGCTCGACAAAAGGGCCTCCCGGATGACGGGAGGCCTTTTTTGTACCCGCCCGTTTTGTCCCAAAACGGGCGCTCCTGCGTGGAAAAAGCCCGTGAGGCTGTGGGGCTTCGGCAGTCAGATAGCGCAGACGTATATCATACGCCCCCGCTATCAGCCTCGCCTCGCTCCTCGCCTGACGGGCCTTTTGCACGCGGGCCGCTCGGGCGGTGGTTATGCTGCGCCACGCGCAGTTAGTCGAATGCAAAAAAAGATGCGGCGAGTTAGCCGCATCTTTTTTCGTGGGGAATTTTCCATGCGTTATGGGCTTGAATTCCAGATGGAATGTAAGGGGTAGTAGGTGAGCGTTTCTATCCGCAGGGGGCCGCCTTCGACGGTGAGGGCGAAGGTGGGATTGGCGGAGCGCTTGAGGTTGGCAAGGCTCAGGTGTTGCAGGCCGTCGGCGCGGAAAACTTGCAGCAAGTTGGCGTCTGCGATGACGCGCAGGCGAAGCGCGCCTCCGGTAAGCGGGACGGGGAGCTTTTCTTTGCCCGCGCGCAGGGTTTGGGAAGGAACGTCGTACACGAGGTCGATTTGCGGGAGGACGAGCGTGAGCTTTTGCGCGCCTTGGGGCCGCAGGGCGAGGACGACTTCGTAGGCTTTTGCGGGAGGGAAGGGCAGGGTGTGTGCGCCCGGGGTGAGGGTTTGAGTGGGGAAAACGACGGGGGTTTCGCGCAGGGATTCGATGGCTTTTATCGGGTCGGCGCGCATGCGCAGTCCCTCGGGGGTGTTCACCAGCGAGAGCTCGACGGGGATGTCCATCGCCTGCTGGAAAGGCATGCCGGAGAAGGTGGAGTCTATCATCCAGCCGATTTGAATGCGCTTGGCCGGATCGGGGGTGTTGTTAAAGGTCTGGGCGGCGTAGCGCGCGCCCACCCACAAGGGGAGGACGGGCGTTTCGGGGATGAAATTTTTGCCGTCAAAGTTTCCGATGCGGTATTTGCCTTTGCCGCCCGTGAGAATCCATTTTTGTGAGCCGTCGGGGGCGGTGAGCGGGAAGAGGTCGGGGCATTCGCTGAGATAATTGAGAAGCTTGCCCGTAAGTTCGGCGGATTCGCCGTCGAAGGCAGAGAGCTTTTCCCAGTGGCGCATGTCGGTGGAGCCGAAGAAAATCACGCGCGCGACGCCGATGGGTTTTTTGTCGGGGCCGTCCGGGTTGGGGATTTTGCCGCCCGCGTAGAGGGCCATAACCCATTGTTGTGAGGGGGCGTGCCAGACGACCTTTGGGTCCCGGTTGCCGTCGGCAAAGTAAGGGACGGTGACGAGGTCGCGCCGATCGACAAACGTGCGGCCGTCGAGCGAATAGGCGAGGGCTTGATAGCGTTCTTTGAGCGGGAGCATCCCCTGTGGGCTCATTTTGCCGGGAGCGACCGTGTAGTGCAGCACGAGCGGGGCTTTGCCGTCTTTGTCGAAGCCGCTGGTGTTTGCGACGTCCACCACGGCGCTGCCGCTGAAGACCATGCCCTTTTCATCGGGGAACAAGGCGATGTCGAGTTCCTGCCAGTGGACGAGGTCTTTGCTGACCGCGTGGCCCCAGTGCTTGCTGCCGCTGGCGGCGCTGTAGGGGGCGAGTTGGAAAAAGAGGTGGTATTCGCCGTTGTAGTAGGCCAGTCCGTTGGGGTCGTTCAGGCGGCCCGTGCGGGCGGTGAAGCGCGTGTGCGGGCGCAGGGGCTCGCGGTAAACGTCGGCCTGTTCGCGCGGGGCGTCGCCTTGGCGGAAAAGGGCGACTTGCGCGGCGGGGGTTTCGGACGGGACGATTTCGACGGCGAGCGTTTTGCCAATCCACGGGCGCAGGTCGATGTTGGCCCAGTAGGGGGCTTGGTCGTTGTCCGCCATTTGGATTTCAAAACGGCGGATTTCCCTGCCGTTGTCGAGCAGGCGCACGAGCTGTTTGGGGGCGCTGTCGTCGCGGGGAATTTGCAGAACGGGTTTTTTAACGTCGATGCCGGGCCGTTCGGCGGCAGCCGCAACGCTTGCGCACAGGGCGGCTGCGCACAACACACGCGCACAGAGGGAGAACAATCGCATGGGGGTGGGGATAAAAGAGGGGCTCATTCAAGAAAGCGGACTGGGATGAGTCAAGAAATAAGGTTTTTTCGATGGGCGCGGATACGGAGGGGAACACGGGAAAACTGGAAAAAATTTGTCAAATGCACGTAAAGCGTTTGTGCTAGAGCAATGCAACAGCGCAAACCCGTGTGGCTGCGGACAAGGCCCACTGCGTCGGCGGCCTACGGGGCGGTGAACGCCCTGTTGGGCGCGCAGCGCCTGCACACGGTTTGCCAAAGCGCGCATTGTCCCAATCAGGCGGAATGTTGGTCGCGCGGCACGGCGACGTTTATGATTTTGGGCGAGCTTTGCACGCGCGCGTGCGCCTTTTGCGCGGTGAAGACGGGCAGGCCCCTGCCGCCCGATGCGGGCGAGCCCGCGCGCGTGGCGGCGGCGGTGGCGCAGTTGAAATTGCGGCATGTGGTGATCACCTGCGTGACGCGCGACGATTTGCCCGACGGCGGCGCGGAGATTTGGGCGCAGACCATTGGCGCGGTGCGCGCAGCCGCCCCTGGGTGCGCCGTCGAGGTGTTGACATCCGATTTTCAAGGGAAGGACGAATCTTTGCGCACGGTGTGCGCGGCGAAGCCCGACATCTTCGCACACAATTTGGAAACCGTCGAGCGGCTGCAAAAAGAGATACGCCGCCATGCGAACTACGCGCGGTCGCTGGAGGTGTTGCGGCGCGCCGGGGATTTGGGCATGGCGGTGAAGACGGGACTCATGCTGGGACTGGGCGAGCGCGAAGCAGAAATTGAGCAGGCGCTACGGGAAGCCCGTGGCGTCGGCGTGCGTGCCATGACCTTGGGCCAGTACCTGCGGCCTTCGCCCGACCATGCGCCCGTCGCGCGCTGGGTGACGCCGCAGGAGTTTGACCGCTGGGGGAAATTTGCGCTAGCATTGGGCTTTGAGGCCGTCGAGTCCGGGCCGTTGGTGCGCAGTTCCTACCGCGCCGACGTCGCCGCCGCGCGGCTTTCCCGCGAAAAAAATTCATGAAAATCGAAAGCAACTCCACGCTGCTGTTTGTGGGCGACTCCATCACCGACGCCGGACGGGCGCGCCCCGTGGGCGAAGGGCTCAACGGGCAGCTCGGCACGGGCTATGTGCATTTGGCGGCCAGCCACCTGAGCGCATTCCACGCGGAGAAGCGTATCCGTGTTTTGAATACGGGCGTGGGGGGCGACACCGTGCGGGAATTGGCCCGGCGCTGGCAGCAGGACGTGCTCGACCTGCGCCCCGACTATGTGAGCGTGATGATAGGCATCAACGACAGCTGGCGGCATTTCGGGCAGTTTTGGGACGACGCGCTGCTGGTGAGCGTGGAGGAATACAAGGGCACCTTGCGCCGTTTGGTGGACGAGACGCTGCCGCGCGTGAAAGGGCTGGTGCTGATGACGCCGTATTTTTTTGCCAAGGAAGGAACCGACGCCATGCGCGCCTCCATCGACGAATACCGCGCCGCCATGAAGGCCGTGGCCGCCGAAAAACAGGTGGAGTGTTTTGACACCCAGTCGGCGATCGACCGCACGCTGGCCCACTTGCACCCTTGCATGCTGGCGGACGACCGCGTGCATCCCCGCACCAACGGGCATATGATTTTGGCGCGCGCCTTCCTTGAAGGCGCGGAGCTGTGGTAATCCTTTTTTGATTCCTATTTCTTATGAAAGACATTCCTTTGACGTTGACGGTGTTGGCCGCCGGCATGGGCTCGCGCTACGGCGGGCTGAAACAAATGGACCCGCTGGGGCCCGCCGGGGAAACGATTTTGGACTACTCGGTGTTTGACGCGGCGCGCGCGGGCTTTTCGCGGGTCGTCTTTGTCATTCGCAAGGACTTTGAGGCCGCCTTTCGCGAGCGCGCCAAGCGCTTTGAAAAGATCATCGCGGTGGACTTCGCCTTTCAGGACATGACGGACTTGCCGCACGGATTTGCCGTGCCCGCCGGGCGCGAAAAACCGTGGGGCACCGCCCATGCCGTGCGCGCGGCGCGCGAGGCGATCAACGGGCCCTTTGCGGTGATCAACGCCGACGACTTTTACGGGGCCGACGCGTATCGCCAACTGGCCGGGTTTTTGAAAGGAACGCCCGCGCACCGGGGATTGTGCCCCGTGGGGCTCGTGGCCTTCCGGCTCGACAAGACGCTTTCGCCGCACGGCGGCGTGGCGCGCGGGGTGTGCACCACCGACGCGCGCGGAAAACTGGTGTCCATCGAAGAATGCGTGGGACTGGTTTCCGACGCGCAGGGCGGGGCCAAACTGCTCAAAGACGGCGCGGACACCGGGCGGCGCTTTGCGGGAAACACCCCCGTTTCTATGAACTGCTGGGGTTTTTCCGCCGATTTTTTGCCGATTTTGGAAACGGAATTTTTGGAATTCATGCGCGCGAAGGGGACGGAACTCAAATCCGAAAGCTATCTGCCCGCCGCCGTGGACGCCGCCGTCGCCAAGCAATTGGCGCAGGTGGAAGTGCTGCGCACGGACGGAGATTGGTTTGGCGTCACCTACCGCGAAGACGCCCCCGCCGTGCGCGCGGCGCTGAAGGCGCTGACCGCGCGCGGGGATTATCCCTCGCCCCTGCTTGCCTAGCCCATGAGCGCGCACGCCCAGACGATGTTGGCAACCTTTGACTGGCCGCACACGGGGCCGGTGGCGCTGCGCCCTTTGGGCGCGGGGCATATCAACCGCACCTTTGCCGTGACCGACGCGCGGGGCGAGACGGCGGTGTTGCAGCAGCTCAACCCGCATGTGTTTGTAAACGGGCAGGCCGTGATGGAGAATACGGCCCGCGTGTGCGCGCACCTGCGGGAAAAACTGAAAGCGGAAGGCTTTGACGAGGCGCAGGCCGCCCGGCGGGCGCTGCGCCTGACTCCGACGCGGGACGGGCGGGACTTCGCGCGGGATGCGGGCGGCGCTTTTTGGCGGTGCATGCCTTATATAGCGGGGACCGTGTCGTTCGAAAAGGTCGATTCGCCGCAACGGGCGCGGGCCGCCGCCTTCGCCTTTGGGCAGTTTTCGCGCCGCATGGCGGACTTGCCCGCCCCGGCGCTCAAGGAAACGCTGCCGGGCTTTCACGACACGCTCGGGCGCTTTGGCGCTTTTGAGCGCGCGCTTAAGGCTGACCGCGCGGGGCGAGCGGACACGGTGGCGGCGGAGGCGGACTTTGTGCTGGGGCGCGCGGCGCTGGCGGGAGAGCTGCAAAGCCTCGGGCTGCCCGAGCGCACCGTTCACAACGACACGAAGCTCAACAACGTTCTTTTTGACGAAAGCAGCGGCGACGTCCTGTGCGTGGCCGACCTCGACACCGTGATGCCGGGGCTCGTGCTGCACGATTTTGGCGATTTGGCCCGCAGCGTGACCAACACGGCGGGCGAGGACGAGACGGATTTGTCCCGCGTGCGGGTGGACGAAACGCTGTTTGCGGCGCTGGCCCAGGGGTTTGTGCAGGGCGCAAGCGACGTGATGGGGCGGGACGAAATTGCGCACTTTGCGTTGGCCGCGCGCACCATCACCTTTGAATTGGGGATGCGGTTTTTGACCGATTATTTGGACGGCGACGTTTATTTTAGAACGCATCGGCCCGCTCAAAATCTAGACCGCGCGCGCGTCCATTTTCGGCTGTTGGAAAGCATGGAGGCCGCGCGCACGCGCTTGGAAGGCGCCGCGCGCCGGGCGTAAAACACGAGGAAGCGGGGCGGGGCCGCCACAAAGCCGCAACTTTTTGTTGCAATCGTCCCGCGAATCTCTAAAGTTGACAGTTTACCTTTATATCCAAGCAAGGGCATTGAGCCCGTATCACTGTTATGAAGCAACTCACTCTCTCCGTCACCAATCGCAAACAGACCGGCCGCGGTCCGGCCCGCCGTCTGCGCGGCACAGGCACCGTTCCCGCCGTTATTTACGGCAAGTCCGGCGCACGCTCCCTCGCGGTTGACGAACGCGCTTTTCGCATGCTCATGCGCTCCAAGGGCGCCTCTATCGCCCTGGTGGAAATCAAGGACGACGAAGGCAAACAGACCCTTTCGCTGATTCAGGACGTCCAGCGCCATCCGCGCACCGACCATTTTGTGCACATCGACTTTAAGGAAGTCCTCCCCAACGAGGAACTCCGCGCCGAAATCCCCGTCCGCGTGACTGGCGATTGCGAAGGCGTCAAGCTCGACAACGCCCTGCTCGAAGTGCTCGCGCACGACGTCATGGTGCGCTGCTTGCCCAAGAATTTGCCTGAGTACATCGTGGTGGATGTCACCCCCCTGCGCGCCGGTGACAACATTCAGGTGAAGAACCTGCCCGCCATCGAAGGCGTCGCCTTTCTCGGCGACCCGAACCGCGTGCTGATCGCTTGCGCCGTTCCCGAAGAGGAATCGGAAGAAGAGAAGGCCGCCGACGCCGCCGCCGTGGCCGCCGGGCACGCCGCTGGTGCCGCTTCCGGCGCTCCCGTCGCCGCTCCCGCCGCCGGTGCCGCCGCTCCCGCCGCCGGTGCCGCTCCCGCCGCCGGTGCCGCCGCCGCGAAGCCCGCCGCCGCCGCCGCGAAGCCCGCGAAGAAGTAATCGTTTTTTTCACCGGAGCGCGCGCCGCGCGTTCCACCGTTCTTTGAGTTATGTCCATCGCCGTTATCGCAGGATTGGGAAACCCCGGTCCGGAATATCGGCTGACGCGCCACAACATCGGCTGGTTCCTCGTGGACCGCTTGGCCGAAAGCTGCGGGGCGGCGTGGAAACAGGACAGGGGATTTTTAGCCGAGACCGCCCGCGTGAAAACGCAGGGCCGCGACGTGTTGCTGGTCAAGCCCCTCACCTATATGAACGAAAGCGGACGCAGCCTCGGGGCCGTGGCCCGCTTTTACAAGTTCGAGCCCTCCCAGTTCGCCGTGGTTCACGACGACATCAACTTGGAACTCGGGCGCGTCAAGGTGAGCGAGCGCGGCAGCGACGGCGGCCATAACGGGCTGACCTCGGTGATCGCCGAACTGGGCGAATCCTTTGTCCGCTACCGCGTGGGGATAGGGCACAAACCCCATCCCGCCATGGACTTGAAAGATTTCGTGTTGGGCAAGTGGTCCCCTGCGGAGACCGCCGCGCTACAAACACGCTTGAGCGCTCTGGACGACGGGTTGAAATACCTGCTCGTCGAGGGCCCGCAAAAGGCCATGAATCTTCTGAATCACACCGCAGACAAGACAGACATTTAATCGCATGAGCGACTCCATCAACACCTACAAAGCCACTTTTCTTCTCGACACCCGCGGGTACGAGCAGCCGGTGGAAACCATTGTCGCGAAACTGCGCGACACCCTGACCGCCGTGCAGGCTGAAGTGATCAAGGTCGATAACCTCGGCCAGAAGTCCTTCCAGCGCGTGCCGGACCGCCGCTTCCCCAGCGGCACCTTCGTGCAGATCACCTACAAGGGCACCTCCTCCGTGGCCGCCGCTCTGCGCGAAAAGCTGCGTCTGGACAAGACGATCAACCGCATTTTGGTGCAGGCCGCCTAGTTTTCGGCCCGCCGATTCCTCCCGCAACCCTAAACCGCAAACGCCATGGCCTCGTTCAACAAAGTCATTTTGATGGGTAATCTGACCCGCGACCCCGAACTGCGCGCCACGCCCTCGGGCAGCAGCGTTTGCCGTTTTACGATCGCCTGCTCCCGCGCCTTCAAGGCTCAGGACGGCTCGCAGCGCGAGGAAACCGCCTTTATCGATTGCGACGCGTGGGGACGCACCGCCGAGACCATCGCCAAGTACTGCCAGAAGGGCCGCCCCCTGCTGGTGGAAGGGCGTTTGCGCCAGGACAAGTGGGACGACAAGAACACCGGCGAAAAGCGCACCAAGCTGATCGTGGTGGTCGATAATTTCTCCTTTGTCTCCTCGGGCCGCAATGACGGCGCCGAAGGCGGATCGCCGGACGACGGCGCGCCCGCCCCCCGTGCCGCCCGCCCGCAAGCTCCCGCCGCCGACGCGCCCGCGGGTGCCGATGAAGATATTCCTTTCTAAACAGTTCCAGACAAACACTTAAGACACACACGCTATGGCCAACACTGAAATTTTGCTCCTGCAACCCGTCCTCGGCCTGGGCGCCGAAGGCGACCAGGTGAAGGTGAAGAGCGGCTACGCCCGCAACTTCCTCTTGCCCCGCAAGATCGCCCTGCCCATCACGCAGGCCAACCGCAAACACATCGAGGCGCTCAAGCGCGCCCGCGCCGAACGCGAGTCCAAAGAACTCGACGGCGCCCGCGAAATCGCCAAGAAGATTGAAGGCGTGAGCATCGTTTTCGCCGTCAAGACGGGCGAAGGCGGCAAGATGTTCGGCTCGATCACCGCCGGCGACCTCTTCGACAAGCTCGTCGCCGAGGGCATCCAATTCGAAAAGCGCAAGCTGCACCTGCACGCCGTCAAGGAGCTGGGCAAGCACACCGCGCACCTCAAGCTGCATCCCGATGTGTCCGTGGACCTCTCTTTTGAGGTGGTCTCCGAGAACCCGATCGTGGAAGCCGCTCCGGAACCCGAAGAAGCTCCGGACGAAGAGCGCAAGAGCCGTCCGCGCCGCGGCAAAAAGGAAAAGTTCGCCGACTAGTTTCGCGTATTTTTTTCATGATTTCCCCAAAGACTCCGCCGCAACGGCGGGGTCTTTTTTTACGTGTGACGGTACGATGTCGGCGGTGGATAAACCGGGGTGGGGCGGGGTAAAAAACCGCCCGATTTTCGAGGGCGGGGGAAATGTGAATATCTTGTGAATGGGCGGGGGATTTCGTGGGAGCTTCTTTTCGTCTGAAACGTTTGACGCCCCCGGCGAAACGTAAGACACTAAAAATCCCCGTATGCCCATCGAACGCAGTAAAAATTTTGAGAAAAAAGCGCGCCCGGGCGAGGTGACTCCCGCCGCCGACGCCATTCGCGTGGAGCCCAATAATCCCGACGCCGAGCGCGGGCTGATTGCGAGCTGCTTGTTGGACACCACCGGGGACGTGCTGACGGAGTGCGCCTCGCAAAAGGTGCGCTGGGATTATTTTTATGTGCCCGCGCACCAGGTTATTTACAACGCCCTGATGGAGCTGTACGGGCAGCGCAAGGCGGGCGCTCCGGCGCCCAACGACATGATTTTGGCCAACTACCTCCAGGAAAAGGGCAAGTTGGAGGAAGTGGGCGGAATGGGCTATTTGATGGAGATTGTCAACCGCGTGGAGACGCCCGCGCACGCACAGTATTGGATAGGCATTGTCCGCGAAAAATATTTTTACCGTCAGCTGATTGAAACCTCGCGCTGGGTCATTGAACGGTGCTACCAGCCCGAGGAAGGCCTCGACGCCTACATCGACAAGGTGGAAAAAAAGGTGCTGGAAATCAGCCAGGACCGCATCTCCGAAGACGCCGAACCCCTGAAGCATTCGGTGCAGCGCGCCGCTTCGCTGATTGAAACGATCCGCAAAAACAAGGGTGCGATTCAAGGGGTGAGCAGCGGTATTCCCGACCTTGACAAGCTCACGTTTGGCTTTAAGGGCGGCGAAATGATTGTGGTGGCCGCCCGTCCCGGCATGGGCAAAACCGCCATCGCGCTCAACTTTGCCGAGGCGGCCGTGTTGCCGCGCGGCGGAGGCCCCGGCAAGCCGACGTTGTTTTTCAGCTTGGAAATGCCTTCCGAGCAGCTGGCCATGCGTATGTTGTGCGCCTATGCGCGCGTTGAGTCGCAAAAAATCCGCGACGGATTTATTCCGGCGGACGACGATCGCGCGTTGGGGGAGGCCGCCGTGGCCTTGGGCAAAGCCCCCATGTGGATAGACGCTTCCAGCGCCGTGAACATTTTGGAATTGCGCGCCAAGGCCCGCCGCCTGCATGCGCGCGAGCAGTTGGGCCTGATTGTGGTGGACTACCTCCAGCTCATTTACGGCACCGACAACACCCTGCCGCGCGAGCAGCAGGTGGCCGAAATTTCGCGCGGGCTCAAGGCGCTGTCCAAGGAACTCAACGTCCCGGTGGTGGTGCTGGCCCAGCTCAACCGCGAGAGCGAAAAGGAAAAACGCCAGCCCCGCATCTCGGATTTGCGCGAATCCGGCTCCATCGAGCAGGACGCCGACGTGGTGCTGCTTTTGTCCAAAACCCGGGAGGGCATCAAAGACGAGGGCGGCGAGCTGGATGAAAATCATGCCGTCCGACGGGAGTTAATCGTTGCCAAAAACCGCAACGGCCCGGTAGGATGGGTGGATATAGTGTTCAACAAGAAGATTACGCGTTTCGACCTGTACTCGCCCAACCCATCTTGATCCGGCGCATGCACTCTCCCTTTAACCGCATCGTTCTGTGGCTTCTGCTCGCTTTGACGGGGCTCTTCGCCCACGCGCAGCAAGTCGGCGGCAACGCCGCGCCGCAGCCCACCATTTCCGCCGTCAAGCTCAACGTCTCCGGCCCCCAGAAAATTGACAGCGACGCGATCCTCGCGCACATCTCCCTGCGCGTGGGCATGCCCTACGACCAGCAGATGCTCGACCAATCCATCCGCTCGCTGTACGAAACCGGACTGTACGATTTTGTGGGTTCTTCGCGCCAAACCCAGCAGGACGGCTCCGTGGTGCTGCAATTTGACTTGGTTCCCAAGTTTCGCGTGAGCGCCGTGATTTTCAAGGGCAACCACGCCCGCAATTCCGAACGTCTCCAGCGCGAAATCCAGACGAAGGCGGGCGGGGTGCTCGACCCGGTGCAGGTTAGCCGCGACGCGTCCAAGCTGTTTGAATTCTACGAAAAGCGCGGGTTTTCCAAGGTTGCGATCGCCTCGGACATCGAGCGCAACGAGGTGAACGGCACGGCGGTGGTCACCTTCAACATCGTCGAAGGCCAGCGCATTTTGATTGAAGAGGTGGACTTCACCGGGAATGAGCACATCAAAGCCAACGTGTTGCGCAAGGAGATGAAAACCTCGCGCTACGAATGGTGGATTTCCTGGTTTAACGACACGGGTTATTTCATCAGCAGCGAATTTGAGACCGACTTGGACAAGCTGGTGACCACTTACAAGAATCAGGGCTATTTGGATGTGGACATTTCCCCCAACGCCGTGGTCTTCGAGTATCCCAAGCCGAACCGCCTCATCATCAATATTCACATCAAGGAGGGGCGGCAGTACAAGGTGGGCAAGATCACCATTTCCGGCAACACGATTTTCCAGACGGCCGACCTCATGCCCGAGCTGACCATGAAGACGGGCGATGTGTTTTCGCCCGCCGTGCTCGACAAGAACACCGAAGCCCTGCGCGACTTTTACGGCCAAGTGGGCTACCTCGATACCTTTGTGCGCGCCGAGCGCAAGGCCAATCTGGAAACGGGCGACATCGACGTGAATTTCTCCATCGTCGAAAGCGAAAAGTTCTTTGTTGAAAGCATCACCATTCAGGGCAACGACAAGACCAAGAGCAACGTGATCTTGCGAGAATTGGCGCTGGCCCCCGGTGACGTGTTTGACTTGACGCGCATGCGTACCAGCGAGGCGCGCCTGCGCAACACCCGCTATTTCGAGGAGGTGAACCTTTCTCCGGAAGCCACCAACATTCCCGGACGGCGCAACCTGCGCATCTCCCTGCGCGAGGGCCGCACGGGCAACCTGACCTTCGGCGCGGGCTTCAGCACGGTGGAAAAATTGGTCGCCTACACGGAATTTACGCAGGGCAATTTCGACTTGTTCAACGCGCGCAACGGCTTCCAAGGCGCGGGCCAAAAGTTCCGCGTGCGTCTGGCCATCGGTACGGAAACCAACCAAGTTTTGATCTCCTTTGAAGAGCCGTGGATGTTCCAGCGCGAATTGGGATTTGAGTGGAACGGCTACCGCACCGAGTCGGGATATTACGAAGACTATTACGACGAAACCCGCTTGGGCACCTCGTTCTTCTTCCGCAAGCGCATTGTCGAGCTGGTGGAAGGCCGCTTGGGCTACACGCTGGAAAACATCAACGTGAGCGATGTGACCAGCGCCGCGCCGCAGGCCGTCGTTGATTGCGAGGGCAACCAGTCACTCTCCAAGGTCACCTTTAATCTGTTGCGCGACAACCGCAACGATTTGCTCTTCCCGAGCAAGGGCACGCGATTTGAGGTGACCAACGAAGTGGCCGGCGGGCCGCTCATGGGCGAGATTAGCTACTACAAGTTGGAAGCCCGCGGGGGCTGGTGGACGGTGCTCTTTGGCAACGACGCCCATGTGTTGCAGGTTATAGGGCGCGCGGGCAGCATGCTGCCTTACGACGGCTGGAGCGAAGTGCCCTACACCGAGCGCTTCTTCTTGGGCGGGGCTTACAACATGCGCGGGTATGAATACCGCGATGTGGGCCCCTTCCAGACCGACCCGACTCAGAGCGGCTACGGCGATCCTTTGGGCGGCCAATCTTATGTCTATTTCAGCCCGGAATACACCATCCGCATCTTTGAACAGCTGCGCTTGGCGTTCTTCTACGACTTCGGCTATTTGAACGCGGGTGAATTCGATTTCGATCCCAACGGCTACAGTCAGGACGTGGGCGTGGGCTTGCGCATCCTCATCATGGGAGCGCCGCTTCGCCTCGACTTGGGCTATCCGCTCAATCCGAACCAATATCAGTCGAACTCCATCCAGTTCAACTTCTCCTTCGGCACGGCGTTTTAGCGGCTGTGTTTGAAGATGCAACGCAGAAGATGGACGGTATCCTGCGGGGTGACAAAGTGGAAATCGCCTTCGGGCTTTTTCGCGGCGTTTGGGTGTTGTAGCCTTTCGGCCCGGCGTCGGACAAGGGCGTTTCCCTTAATTTGAAAACACACTCTAAACGGCGTTTGACTTTGAGGGACGTTCCCGCAAAGATGGTTTCGATGGTTTTTTAACGGAAAAATCGCACGTTTCGTATTTCGAAAACTCTCCAAATCCTATGAAAAAAATTACGCTCACCGTGGCAGCCTTGTTGGCCTTCGCCGTTTCCGCCTTTGCCCAGAAAACGCCCACGCCCGTGGTCGTCGACATGGGGCAGCTGATCAACGGCTATTACAAGACCAATGAAGCCCAGTTGCGCATCAACAGCGCCCAGCAGACGGCCAACGCCGAGTTGGAAAAACAGGCCAACGAACTGCGCGCGTTGGAATCGCAGATCAAGGAAAAGGGCGCCACGCTCGGCAATCCCGCCCTCACTGACGAAGGCAAGAAGAAGATCGAAGCCGAAATCAAGCCGATGGTGGAAAAGCTCAACGCCAATGTCGAAGCCTTTCAGCAGGCCCGCCAGCAGGCCGCCAACGATTTGCAGCAGCGCTCGTCCAATGTGCGCGCGACCTTGGTGAAGGAAATCACCGAAAAGGCCGTCGAAATCGCCAAACAGAAAAACGCCGACATGGTGTTGACGCTCAACGCGGGCGTTCTGTGGGCCGACAGCGCTTACGACATCACCAAGGAAGTGCTCGAGGCGCTCAACGCTTCGCAGGTGAAGAAATAAAAACGCGGTCTAGTTCTTTGTGAACGACGGCCCCGAGGCCGAAAGGTCGCGGGGCCGTTCGTCTTTCCCCTCCCGGGGCAAGACGGACAAACGATTGGAAGGACATTGGGCAGGATGCAATTTTCATTCACATTACAGGAGTTAGCGGACATCTTCGGCGACGTGAAAGCGGAAGGCCGATGTGATAGTCCCGTGGTGGGTATCGCCTCGTTGCGCGAAGCCCAGCCGGGCGATTTGGCCTTTTTGGGCAATATGAAGTACCGCTCGGAAGTGGCGCAGACAAAGGCCTCTTACGTGCTGTTGCCCCTCGACTACGAGGGCACGCCCCCCGACGGACAGGTGTATTTGCGCGTGGCCCGGCCTTCGCTGGCGCTGGCGTATTTGTGCCGCCGCATCGAGGGCATTCTATGGCCCAAGCCCACGCCCGGGGTGCATCCTACGGCCGTGGTGGACGCCTCGGTGATGGTGCCTTCAGACGCCCATATCGGGCCTTATTGCATTGTGCAGGCGGGCGTTGTGCTCGGCAAAAACACGGTGTTGCAGGCCCAAAATTATGTGGGCCGCGAAGTTAAAATCGGCGACGACTGCGTGCTGATGCCGGGAGCCAAAATTTTGGACTTTTGCGTGCTGGGCAACCGCGTGCGGTTGCAGCCCGGCGTGGTGATCGGCTCGGAGGGCTTCGGCTACGAAACCCACGCGGGCATTCACGAAAAAGTGCCGCAAATCGGCAATGTGGTGGTGGAGGACGACGTTGAAATCGGCGCGAACACCACCATCGACCGCGCGCGCTTCAACGAAACGCGCATCGGCCAAGGCACGAAGATAGACAACCTCGTGCAAATCGCCCACAACGTGACCGTGGGCCGCGGGTGCTTGGTGTGCGCGCAAGTGGGCGTTTCCGGCAGCACCGTGCTCGAGGATTATGTGGTGCTCGGCGGGCAGGTGGGCGTCGTTGGCCACATGCGTATCGGCCAAGGGACGCAGGTGGGCGCGCAAAGCGGCGTCAACCACAACTTGCCCCCCAATGTGATGGTGCGCGACACCCCCGCGTTGCCCTATATGGTAGCCCAACGGCTCCAGGTACTTAAAGGACGCCTGCCCGAACTTTTTAAGCGCGTGTCGAAACTGGAGGAAACCTTGGAGAAACTCTCCGTGGAGCCTCCCAAACGCGAATCGTCCCCATCGCAGCCATGATGCCAAGAAAAATGAAAATATTCACGGGATCTTCGAATCCGAAGCTAGCCCGCGATATCTGCAAAGCCATGAACATCCCGCTCGGGGAAGCCACCGTCGAGTCTTTTCCCGACGGCGAGACCTTCGTGCGGATTAACGAAAACATTCGCGGTGAGGATGTGTTTTTGGTGCAGTCCACCAGCAACCCGGCCAATCAGCATCTTATGGAGCTGCTGATTTTGATCGACGCGGCCAAGCGCGCCAGCGCCGACCGCATCACCGCCGTGCTGCCGTTTTTCGGCTATGCCCGCCAAGATCGCAAGGATCAGCCGCGCGTGCCCATCACCTCGAAGCTGGTAGCGAACTTGCTCGTGGCCGCGGGCGCAAACCGCGTCCTTACCATGGACTTGCACGCCCAGCAGATTCAGGGCTTTTTCGACATCCCGTGCGACCATCTGCACGCGATGCCCGTTTTTTACGAGTACTTGCAGCAGTTCAAGCACGACAAGCTCATCGTCATCTCGCCGGATGTCGGCGGCATGAAGATGGCCTCGGCCTACGCCGACATGCTGGATTGCCCGTTGGGCTTTGTGGCCAAGCGCCGCGTGAGCTCCACGACCGTGCAGGCGACCAACCTCGTCGGCGAAGTGCAGGGCATGAACGTGCTGCTGGTTGACGACATGACCGAAACCGCCGGCACCCTGACCGCCGCCGCCCGCCTGTGCAAAGAGCGCGGAGCTGCGAAGGTGATGGCCGCCGTCAGCCACGGCACGCTCAACGACATCGGCTACAACCGCCTGAAAGAAGGCGCAATTGACGAGCTGATCACCACGGACTCGACCACCATCGACGCCCGCGATTTGCCCATCACGGTGTTGCCGGTCTCGAATCTGTTGGCCGAGGCCATTCGCCGCATCCACGAGCACGAGTCGGTGTCGTCGCTGTTCAAAATCAAGGGTTGGTAGACAACCGCCCTTGTAAAAAAAGAACGCCGCGAATTTCGCGGCGTTCTTTTTTTGCGCTGTCGGTTTGGCTTAGCTGCCGGGCTTGACTGGGGTGAGGTGCGCCAAGTGCGGGGGGATGGCGTCGGCGGGGTAGGTGGGGAAACTCATTTCGAGCAGGGCGGTGTGGGGCACTTTGAAGTGGGTCTTGCCTTCGCTGCGATCGACGAGCACCGCAATGCCCGCGCAGACGGCGCCGTAGGCCTTCAGGATGTCCAAACACTCCTGCACGCGGCCCCCGCGGGTGATGACGTCTTCGACCACCAGCACCTTTGACTTCGGCGGGATTTTAAAATTGCGGCGCAGGGCGAGGCGGTCGCCGACCTTTTCCACGAAAATGAAGCGCTTGCCCGTTTGGCGGGCCACTTCTTGGCCCAGCACCAAGCCGCCCATGGCGGGGGCGAGCACCGTGTCGCAGTCGATCGTCCCGAGCTTTTGCACGAGCAGTTCGACCAGACGGGTGACCTTGTCCATGTACTGGCACACTTGGGCGCACTGGAAAAAGTGCCCGCTGTGCAGCCCGGAGCGCAGGACGAAATGCCCCTCTAAGAGGGCTTTGGAATCTTTGAAAATTTGGATGACTTCGGCGTCGGTATTCATGGAGGACAGATGCGGCACAATGCGTGCGGTCTCTCCCATCTAAAGGCCCGCGTTTTTGCGACGCAAGACGCAATTTTTTTGCGGGCCGTTTTTTGCGCAAAAAGGCGAAAAAGGGGCAAAAATCGGGGTTTTTCGTTGCGTGAAGCGGGGGGCGGATTCACAATCAAAGGCTTTCATTTCCGGCATGTTTTTACGCGAGATTGTCATCAACGGTTTTAAGAGTTTTGCGGACCGCACGCGGCTGGGGCTTTCGCCCGGCGTCGTGGCCATTGTCGGGCCCAACGGGTGCGGCAAAAGCAATATCGTGGACGCCGTGCGCTGGGTGCTGGGCGAGCAGAGCGCCAAGGCCCTGCGCGGCGGCAAGATGCAGGACGTCATCTTTGCCGGAACCGACCAGCGCAAGCCGCTGCCGCTGTGCGAGGTGAGCCTGACCTTTTCCGACTGCGAAAAGGAGCTGGGGACTTCCTATCACGAAGTGGAAATCAGCCGCCGCGTCTCCCGCGACGGGCAGGGCGAATATTTCCTCAACGGCAAGGCCTGCCGTTTGAAGGACATTCAGAATCTTTTCATGGACACCGGCGTGGGGCGGGTGTCGTACTCGTTCATGGTGCAGGGGCAGATCGACCAGATTCTCTCCGCCAACCCCGCCGACCGACGCGTGATTTTTGAAGAAGCCGCCGGGATCACCCGCTATAAGAGCCAGCGCAAGGAGACGATGAACAAGCTCTCCTTGGTTGACCAGAACCTTGCGCGCGTGACCGACGTGATCGAGGAGGTGAACCGCCAGATCGGTTCGCTCAAACGGCAGGCGGGCAAGGCCCTGCGCTACAAGCGCCTCAAGCACCGCTTCACCCATTTGGATTTGGCGCTGCAAAGCCGCAATTTTTCCGCGCGCCACACGGCGATTGAGGAACTCGAAAAGACCATCGACGCCCTCAAGGGCGAGGTGGGCGAGATTCAAGGCGGCCTGCGCGAACGCGAAGAGGCCCTCTTGGCCGAAAAGGCCCACCGCGCGGAGTTGGCCGAACGCCTGCAGGAAACGCAGGCCATCGCCGCGAATTTGCGCTCCGAAAAGGAGCAGGCCGAAAGCGCCGCCCAGACCTCCCAAGTGCGCGCCGCCGACCACAAGGCCCGCATCGGCACGGTGGAGGCCGAAATCGCCTCGCTCGAAACCCTGCTGGCCGAGATTGCCTCGCGCAAAGACGCGGACTCGCAGCAAAAGCAAAGCGCTCTCGACACCGTGGGGGCTTCCGACGGCGTGTTTCAAGAGCACAACCGGGTTTTTGAAAGCATCCAACAGCAGATTGCCCAAGGCGAACGCGACGTGCAAAGCGCGCGGCAGGACTTGCTGATGCTCGAAAGCGGGATTACCCGCATCCGCTCCAACAGCACGAATTTGGAAGTGGAGCTGAAAACTTTTGAAGTGAAGCACGCGGCCTTCGGCGACGCCGTGGCCCAACTGCGCAGCGAGCGCGAGGCGCACGAGCGCCGATTGGAGGAAATCACCACCGCCGCCGGGATGCGCCGCGAAGAAATGGCCGCCGCCAACGCGCAGGTGGAGGAAGTGCTCGCCCAATCCACAAAATTGCGCGCGGATTTTCGCGCCTGCCAGCAGCAGATTCAAGAACTCGACCGCGAAGTGGCGCGCGGGGCCGCCCATGTGCAGGCCCTTGAAGCGCTGCAGTCGAAGCTCGAAGGCTTTTCCGAAGGGGCCAAGGCCGTCTTGAAGGGCGACCTCGGCGAGATTTTGCCCGCGCACAGCTGCACGGTGCTCAGCCGCTTTGTGGATGTGGACGAGGCTTGGATGGGGGCTTTTGAAACCCTGCTGGGGCCCGCCGTCGATGCGATTGCCGTCGATAACTCCGCGCAGGCCGCCGCCGCCGTCAACGCCCTGCAAGAGCGCCGACTGGGCCGCGCGTGCTTCCAGATAAAATCGCCCGCCCGCGTCGGCAAAGCGGCGGCGTTGCCCGAATTTTTAAAAGCCGCGCGCTCGGTCGTAAGCCTCAAGCGCGAAGACCTCGCCCCGCTCGTTGACAATCTGCTGGCGGGCGCCTTTGTGGCCGACAGCCTAGAAAACTTCCTCGGCTGGTGGGACACGCATCCCGAATTTGAATTTGAAGGGGTCGCCACCGCCCGCGGCGAATGGGTGGACAAGCGCGGCCTTATCTTTGGCGGGCGCGACAAGAACGCCGCCGACAAGCCCGCGAGCTTTATGGCCCGCGAGGCCGAGATACGCAAAAAGCGCGTCGCCCTCCACGAAAAGAACGACGCCCTGACGGCCCTCAACGAAAACGCCATGCGTTTGCAGGCCGAGATGGACGCCGCCGAAAAGACGGTGGAGCAGCGCCGCGCCCGCGTGAGCGAGATAGGCCAGGAATTGACGACCTTGCAGGCCGAAGAGCGCGCCGTCAACCAGACGCTTTCCCAAAACGCCGAGCAGACCGCCCGCCAGCAATCGCAGTTGGAGGCGCTGGAAGCCAGCCGCGTGGAAATGCTTGCGCGCCTCGAAAAGGGCCGCGCGCAACTGGCGGAGGCCGAGGCGAAAATCGAGGGCCAGAAAGCCCTGATCGCCGCCAAGGAATCCGAGGTGCAGCAAGTCCGCGCGCGTCGCGACGCCAGCCAAGAATCCCTCAACCAGATTCGCGTGGAGCTGGCCGAAAAGCGCCAGAAATTGCAGCTGTTGGACCGCGGCTTGAGCGATTTGCAGCGGCAGGAATCGGACGCGCGCAGCCGCTTGGAAACGCGCCGCCGCGAGATCGACACCCTGACCGAGCAGATTGCCGCCTTTCACGCGCAGGCCAACGAGAGCCTCGCCCGCGCGGGCGAATTGGCGAAGACGTTGGACGCCAGCAACGCCACGTTGGCGCAGGACCGCGCGCGTTTGCAGGAAGTGGAAACCCAAATCCGCGAGCGCGAGCAGTCGATGGGTGCGGACCGCGAGGCCCAAAGCGCCAAAGGCGCGCGCCTGAACGAAAGCGAAGTGAAGATTGCCGAGGAACGCGCGCAGGCGCGCTTCATCGAGGAAAAAGTCTTTGCCGACCACCAGCTGGACGTGCGCACGGTGGATTGGAAGCTTTCCCTGTGGAAGGCCGACGAGAATTTTGAAAAGCGCGTGAACTTCGACGAACTCGACGAAGACGCCGAGCTGGAAGCCAAGCCCAAGAAGGCGCGCGGCGAACCCACCGACGACGACTTGGCCGCGATGGACGCGACCGACTGGGAGCCGCTGGCCCGCGAGATCGGCGATTTGCGCGAGCGCATCGCCAATATGGGCGCGGTGAACACCCTCGCCATCGAAGAGTACGCCGAACTCAAGCAGCGCTACGATTTCCTGAAAACCCAGAGCGACGACTTGTGGAACGCGAAGAACGAACTGGTGAAGGCCATCGACGACATCAACAAGACTTCGCAGGAACTTTTCCAGCAGACCTTTGAGCAGATCCGCCAGAATTTCCATTTCACCTTCAACAAGCTTTTCGGCGGCGGCGAGGCTGACTTGCAACTGGTGCAGTCGGAGGACTTGCTCGACAGCGGCGTGGACATTGTGGCCCGCCCGCCCGGCACGAAATTGCGTTCGCTCTCGCTGCTGTCCGGTGGACAGAAGACGATGACGGCGCTTTCGCTGCTGTTCGCCATTTACATGGTGAAGCCCAGCCCCTTCTGCGTGCTCGACGAGCTGGACGCCCCGCTCGACGACGCCAACGTGGGCCGCTACACCGAGATTGTGAAGGACTTTACGAAGTACTCGCAATTCCTCATCATCACGCACAACAAGCGCACGATTGCCGCCGCCAACCGCATTTACGGGGTGACGATGCAAGAGCGCGGCGTGACGCGACTGGTGTCGATGCGCTTTGACGAAAAGCGCGGCGATACGGTGAGCGCCGAATCGGACGTCGAATCCGGACGATAGGCTGATGCCCGGACTCTCCGGCCTTTTATATGACGAGAGGCCTCTGACCATACCCGCCCGTTTTCTCCGAAAACGGGCGTTCCCGCGCGGAAAAGGCCTGCCATGCTGCGTGCCGCGTTGGGCAAATAGGGGGCCAGCACGGGGGTGCAGACCCCCTATTTGCCCTGCCTTGCACTTCGCCTGACAGGCCTTTTGCGCGCGGGCAGGGCGGGCGGTGATTATGCCGCGCGGGGCGCGGAATGGAAGTGTGCGGATAAAAAGAGGAATGATGATTTTTCATGTCCCCAGGTTACTAAGCCCTTAGACAGGGCTGAAAAATAGCGTTCGTATCCTTATTGCGCAATGAGGAAACACGCCTTAGGCTGTTGCGGCATGGGGAGTTTTTGGCAGCGATTGCGCGCGGGGGCGCGCCGCTTTTTTACGCGCGGGGCGGACAATGAACGCGCGGCGCGGGGGCGTTTGGGCGAAGCGCTGGCGTTGGCGTGTTTGAAGGAAAAGGGGTTCTCTTTGGTGGCGCACAACGCGCGCATCGGGGGCGGCGAAATCGACCTTGTGATGAAAGACGGCGAAGTGCTCGTTTTTGTGGAGGTGCGCGCGCGCGCGGCGGGCGCGCTTGTCTCCGGGTATCATTCGCTGACGCGGCGCAAGCGCCGGGCGTTTAAGCGCGCGGCGGTCGCCTATTTGCACGCGCTGCCCCGGCCTTGCAAAACCCACCGCTATGACGTGGTGGAGGTGGAAATGCCCGAGGGCGACGGCGCTCCCGTCTGCCGCCATTTTGCCAACGTGGGGTTATGAGCTTGTCGGCTCCGGGTGTGCGGCGGCGCGCTCGGGCGTTTTGTCCCCCGACTTGGGCTTTGCGAAGATGACGATGTTGGCCTCGTCGCGCCCCAGTATTTGCTGCGCGCGAATGAGGGCGTTGCGGGTGGAAATGTTGGGATTGCCCGCGATTTGGGGAAAGAAATTTTCTTTGCCCAACGCGGCGAGCGCGCCCGAATTGCGCAGCACGCGTTCGACGTCCGGGGTCGCCCCGCTGATGAGGATGTGGCGGCCCATGGAGCGGGCGAATTTGACGAGGTCGATGATGGCGAGGGCGCAGGTGGCGTCGAGGTGGCGGGCGTTGCGCAGGCGCAGGATGACAATGCGCTTGTTCGGGTCGGCCACGAGGATGCGGGCTTGATCCAAAAACAAGTCGGATGCGCCGAAGAAAAGGTCTCCCTCCACATGGACGATGGAAATGTCCGGCGTGGGCCGCAGGGGGATTTTGCCGTCGGGCGTTTTTTCCGCGAGTTCGCCCTCGTCGTTGAAACCGATTTCCACGAGTTCGGGCGCGGAGGCTTTTTTAAGGAAAAGCAAAATGGAGGCCGCCGCGCCCAGATAAATGGCGGTGTCCAGGGGGAAAAAAAGGCCGCCGAGGAAGGTGAGGGTGAACGAAATGGCGTCGGATTTGGTGGCGCGCAGGGCCGTGCGGATTTCGCGCGGGCTGATCAGCGAAAGCCCGATGGCCACAATGAGGGCCGCCAGCGCCGCGCGCGGCACATGGGCGAGCAAGGGGCCCAGCGCGAAGATGCCGATGAAAAGCAAAATGCCGCTGAAGATGCTGGAGACCCCCGTGCGCGCCCCGCTCGACCAGTTGAGCGTGGAGCGGGTGAGCGAGCCCGAGGCCGGCATGCCTCCGCCCAGCGCGCTGGCGAGGTTGGCCATGCCGAGGCTGTACATCTGCTGGTTGGCGTCTACGCGCTCGCCGTTGCGCGCCGCTAGACTCTTGGCGATGGACACGCTTTCCAAAAGGCATAAAAAGGCCACCGCGAAGGCCGGACTGGCCAGTTGCGAAAATTGGGCGAGGGAGAAGGCGGGCCACCTCCATGCGAGATCCTCCAAGGACAAGGCATGCAAGGTGGCGTAGGTGAATGTCTCGGGGAAGCAGGCGCGCAATCCGGCGGCGAGCCCCGCGACGGCGGCTACGCTCAATACGGCCAACGGGGCTTTGGGAAAAAAGCGTTTGCCCAAAAGAAAGAGCCCGAAGGTGATCGCCGCGATAATCAGCGCGGGCCATTGAATTTGCGCCCAATGGGTGATGTTTTCCGCGAGGGTTTGGGCGAAGGTGCTTTCGTGCTCGGCGCTGAAGCCGCACACCGCCGGGATCTGGTTGACGACGATGAGCAGGGCCGCCGCCGTGATGTAGCCGGTGAGCACGCTGCGCGAGATGTATTGCACGAAGGAGGCCGCGCCCACCAGTCCCCCCAAGAGCAAAATGCCCGCAATCATCGCCAGTAGCAGCGGAAGCGCCGACACCCATTGGTCGGCGGGAAGGCCCACGGATAGCAGGGCGGACAGCAACAGCACCGCCGTGGCGTTGGTGGGCCCGAGCATCACAAAACGCGAGCTGGCGAAAAACGGCCCCACAACGGAGGCGATGGCCGATCCGAGCAACCCGCAGAGCACCGGCAGGCCCGCAATCAGCGCGTAGGCCATGCTTTGCGGGAAATCGAGCAGGGCGACGTTGAGGCCCGCTTTGAGGTCGGCCTTGGCGTCGCGCCACCGATAATTTTCCAGCGTGCGGCACAACGGGCACAGCCGCAGGCGGGCTTTAAACTTTAACGCCCCCGCCCCGGATGCAACGGCCTTGGGGTCGGTGTCGGTTGACTGGGGCGTTGGGTGCATGCGTGTCTTAAGGGGTTACGCGGAAGAATACGCGCCGCCCCGACTGGATGACCAGCGATTGGCCCTCGGCGGGCGCGCTCAGGCGCTCGGCGGGGTTGTCGCGGCGTTCGTCGTTGACGCGCACGGCTCCCTGTTCGATGAGGCGGCGCACTTCCTTTTTGCTGGGGAAGAGGCCGCTGGCGGCGGCGATGTCCACGAGCGAGGCCTCGGGCTCGGGCAATTTTTCGGCCCACGAGAACGCGGGCATTTCGTCCGGAATTTCGCGGGCGGAGTGCACTTTTTCCCAGTTGGACAGCTCTTGGCGGGCGGCTTCGAGGGAGTGGAATCGGCCTACGAGCGCGGCGGCGAGGCTTTTTTTGGCATCCATGGGATGCCCGGCCTTCAGACGGGTGATGGCGTCGGCGTCCTTTTCCAAAAGCAGGCGGTAGTAAGTCCACATCGTGTCGTCGGAGACGGACATGACCTTGCCCAGCATGTCGGCGGCGGAGTGGTTGAAGGAAATATAGTTGTCGTAGCTCTTGGACATCTTCTTCACCCCGTCGAGCCCCACCAGCAGCGGCAGGGTGAGCACAGCCTGTTCGGGCTGTCCGGCGTTGCGCTGGAGCGTGCGCCCGACAATGAGGTTGAAGAGCTGGTCGCGTCCGCCCAATTCGACGTCGGCGCGCACCATAACCGAGTCGTACCCCTGCATGAGCGGGTAGAGGAATTCCACGAGCGAGATCGGGTTTTTCTCGGTGTAGCGCTTGGCGAAGTCGTCGCGCTCGAGCATCTGGGCCACCGTCATCTGGCGCGCGAGGGCCAGGACGTCGTCAAAGTGCATTTTCGCGAGCCACTCGCTGTTGCGGTACACGCTGGTGCGCTCGCGGTCGAGAATCATGAACACCTGGTCGAGATAGGAGGCGGCGTTCTGCTCGATTTGCGCGTGGCTGAGGACGGGGCGGGTGGAGTCGCGTCCGGAGGGGTCGCCGATGGCGGCGGTATAGTCGCCGATGATGAGCACCGCCTCGTGGCCCATGGCCTGAAACTGGCGGAGCTTGTTAAGCACCACCATGTGGCCGAAGGTCAGGTCGGGACGCGTGGGATCGACGCCCAGCTTGACGCGCAGGCGCTTGCCCGCCGCGATGCGTTCGATAAGGGACTCGCCGCCGATAAAAGTGTCGGCGTTGCGGCCCAGTTCGTTCAACAGGTTCTGATTCATCGAAAAAAACGACCCGCCCGAGGCCGGGCGGTCGGATGCAGTCGATTTAACCGTAAGGCGACGGGGTAAACAAGTTTTCTTTCCGATTGCCAAGCGGGGCGAAGCGTGTTTGTTTTGGGGGAAAGCCAACAAACCATTTATGACAACACTAAAAAAGGGCGACAAAGCCCCGTTATTCACCCTAAAAACCGCAACCTCCGAAGGACTTAAGGACGTTTCGCTGGCCGACAACATCGGCAAAAAGGCGACCGTGCTTTTGTTCTTCCCCTTCGCCTTCACCGGCGTGTGCACCGATGAACTGTGCAGCGTGAGCCAAAACCTCGACGCGTACAAGGACCTCGAAGCCGCCGTTTACGGCATCAGCGTCGACAGCCCCTTCGCCCAACAGGGCTGGGCCGCCGCCAAGCATATTTCGCTCACGCTGCTGAGCGACTTCAACAAGGAAGTCGTCACGGCCTACGGGGTGAAGTATGAGGACTTCATCGGTTTCAAGGGCGTTTCTAAGCGCTCGGCCTTCGTCATCGCCAAGGACGGCACGGTTGCCTACGCCTGGTCGAGCGAAGACCCGAAGGTGCTGCCCGATTTCGCGGCGATCCAAGCCGCGCTGAAAGCCTAGGGTGTTTCTTCAAATTTCTCACGTCGCCCGCTTGGCCGGATTTTGGTCATTTTAGGGTGTCCTCGCCTCGACAATGCGCCACATTGCCTCGGCTCGAATCCCCCAAAAATGACTCAAAACCAGCCTTCGCGGACTCGTTCCGGAATTTGAAGACACACCCTAAGCGGGCTTTCTTTTCCGCCCCCGATTCCCGCACCGGCCACGGCGCGGCGCGGGAGGGCAGGCGGATACTCTCTTTCTCTCTCCTGCACACATGACGGACTCATTCAAGACCCTCTCCACGTTCACGCTGCCCGACGGTTCCCAAGGGCATTATTATTCGCTGGGGGCTTTGGAAAAAGCGGGGTTGGGCAAAATTTCGCGTTTGCCCGTGAGCATCCGTTTGGTGCTTGAATCGCTCTTGCGCAACTGCGACGGCCTGCGCGTGGAGCCGGTCGATGTCAAGCGCCTCGCCGCGTGGAACGCCGCCAAGCCCGCCAACGAGGAAATCCCCTTTGTGGTGGCGCGCATCGTCTTGCAGGACTTTACGGGGGTTCCCTTGCTGGTGGACCTCGCCGCCATGCGCGAGGCCGTGGCCAAGCTGGGCAAAAATCCGGCGCTCATCGAGCCCCTCGTGCCCGTCGATCTCGTGGTCGACCACTCGGTGCAGGTGGACGTGGCGGGGACGCCGGACGCCTTTGAAAAGAACCTCGCCCTCGAATTTTCGCGCAACCGCGAGCGCTACGAATTTTTGAAGTGGGGCCAGCAGGCCTTTGAGACGTTCTCCGTGGTGCCGCCCTCGGTGGGCATTATCCATCAGGTGAACCTCGAATATTTGGCCAAGCTCGTCTTCGGCAAAAAGGAAGGCGACAAAACCGTTTATTATCCCGACACCCTCGTGGGCACCGACTCGCACACGACCATGATCAACGGTCTGGGCATTGTGGGTTGGGGCGTGGGCGGCATCGAGGCCGAGGCCGGGATGCTGGGCCAGCCGGTTTATTTCCAGACACCCGAAGTGGTGGGCGTGCTCTTGGACGGCAAGCTGACGGAGGGAGTGACGGCCACCGACTTGGCCCTGACCCTCACCGAGCTCTTGCGCAAGGAAAAGGTGGTCGGCAAGTTTGTGGAATATTTCGGAGAAGGGGCCGCGAGCCTCTCGGTGGCCGACCGCTCGACCATCGCCAACATGGCCCCCGAATACGGGGCGACCATGGGGTATTTCGGCATCGACGAAAAGACCCTCGAATTTTTGCGCGCCAGCGGGCGCGAGGAGGCGCAGGTGGGCCTCGTGGAAGCCTATTACAAGGCGCAGGGGCTCTTTGGCATCCCGCGCGAAGGGCAGGTGGACTACACGAAGGTGCTGCGCCTCGACTTGACGAGCGTGAAGCCCTCGGTGGCGGGCCCGCGCAAGCCGCAGGAGCGCATTTCCCTCGGCGACGTCAAGGCGCGCTTTGAAGGCCTCTTTGTGAAGGGCGTGAAGGAAGGCGGCTACGGCAAGCCCGCCGACGATTTGAAGAAAACCTTCCCCGTGACGATGGAAGGCGGCCAACAGGTGGCTTTGCGCGACGGGGCCGTGGCGATTGCCGCGATTACCAGCTGCACCAACACCTCGAATCCCTCCGTGATGCTGGCGGCGGGACTCTTGGCCAAGAAGGCCGTGGCCAAGGGACTGACCAAGCCCGCCTTTGTGAAGGCTTCGCTGACCCCCGGTTCGCGCGTGGTCACCGATTATTTGGAAGCCGCCGGGGTGCAGGACGCCCTCGATGCGCTGGGCTTTACGCTGGCGGGCTACGGCTGCGCCACCTGTATCGGCAACAGCGGGCCGCTGGACGCCGAGATTGAGGCGGCCATCCGCCTGAACGATTTGGTGTGCGCCAGCGTGCTCTCGGGCAACCGCAATTTTGAAGCCCGCGTGCATGCGGCGCTCAAGGCGAATTTCCTCATGTCGCCGCCCTTGGTCGTGGCCTTTGCCATTGCCGGACGCGTGGACATCGACTTTGACCGCGAACCTTTGGGACACGACGCCCACGGCAACCCCGTGTTCTTGCACGAGGTGTGGCCGAGTTCCGCCGAGGTGGACAAGGCGGCGGCGGGCGCCCTGCGCGCGGATTTGTTCCGCAAGCGCTACGGCGACCTGGTGAACGTCAATCCGCTGTGGAACCAAGTGGCCAGCAGCGCGGGCGTGCGTTATGCGTGGGACAAGGATTCGACCTACATCCAGAACCCGCCGTTTTTTGAAAACTTTTCGATGTCGGTGGGCCAAATCGCCCCGTTTGGGGATTTGCGCGCGCTCGCGATTTTGGGCGACTCCGTGACGACCGACCATATTTCGCCCGCCGGGAGTTTTGCCAAGGACGGGCCTGCGGGCCGCTATCTGACCGAGCGCGGCATCGCGCCCAAGGACTTCAACTCCTTCGGCTCGCGTCGCGGCAACGACCGCATTATGACGCGCGGCACCTTTGCCAACGTGCGCATCAAAAACCGCATGGCGGACGGCAAGGAGGGCGGCTACACCAAGCTCCAGCCCGACGGCCAGATTTTGAGCATTTTCGACGCCTGCGAAACCTACCGCGCGCGGGGCCAAGGTTTGATTGTGTTTGGCGGAGTGGACTACGGCATGGGCTCTTCCCGCGACTGGGCGGCCAAGGGCACGGCGCTGTTGGGCGTCAAGGCCGTGGTGGCGCGCTCCTACGAACGCATCCACCGCAGCAACTTGATCGGCATGGGGGTTTTGCCCCTGCAATTTAAGGACGGAGTGTCCGCCGAGACCCTCGGGCTCGACGGCACGGAGGTGTTTTCGCTGCCGGAGCTTTCCGACGACTTGAAGCCCGGACAGGACTTGACCCTCGACATCCGCCGCGCCAACGGCGCGACGGACAAGGTTCCCCTGACGGTGCGTATCGACACGGCCATTGAAGTCGCCTACTATCGCAACGGAGGCATCCTGCCTTACGTGCTGCGTGCGATTTTGCGCGGTTAATCTTTTTTCCCCTGCATGTCTGAAGATCATTCCAACGTATTTTTAGTCGACGCTTATTCCGATCCCGTGGTGGTGCTCATCAACGGGCGGGCTTCGTACCTGAACGCCGCGCCGCTGGGGCAGTTTTTTGAACGCATGGTGCGCGCGGGCAAGGTGCACATCGTCGTGGACTTTGCCAAGTGCACCGGGATGGACAGCACCTTTTTGGGCATCCTCGCCGGCTGCGGCATGAACGTCGCCGAAAAGAAGGGCAGCCTGACCTTGTGCCGCCTGAACGAGCGCAACCTCGAACTGGTGCGCAACGTGGGGCTTCACCGCATCCTGACCGTGGAGGCCGACCCCAAGGCGTTGGCCTTTGACGGGCAGGGCGGCGAGCATCACATCAAGCCGCTGACCACCCTCGACAAGCACGAGATTGCCAACGCCCGCCTGATTTTGAAGGCCCACGAGAACCTCGTGGCCGCCGACGCCGGGAATTTGAAGAAATTCCAAGACGTGATCACGGCGCTCAAGCAGCAGATATAATTGTCCCTCGCGGACAATTTTCCGATTTTACGCCCGGGCAATAAAGGTGGGGATGTCCTTGGCCGCGGCGACGTCGAGCAGCCATGCGGATGCTTCGGGCGAAGCCTTTTCCGGGACAAATCCCAAACGGGGGTACAAGTCCGCCGTCTGCGCGTTTTTGGGCGTCGGCAGATAGACGCCGCGAATGTGCGCGTATTGGTTTTGGCGCGCGAAATCAAGCAGGGCGTCAAACATGAACTGCTCAAGGCCGCGCCCGATGACGCGGCAGCTCATCACAAAGGTGTCCACCTCCAGCGCGCCGTCGGCGGCGGGCAGGGCGATTAAAATGCCCACGACGCCGTTGTCGCCGAAGCGGTCGGCCAGTTGAAAGCAGCGCGCGAAAGCCCGGGGCGTGTTCGCCATGCGCTCGACGGCCTCGGCGCCGTAGCGGCGCGTCGTCAAATTGAATTGGTTGGTCTTGCCCAGCAGTTGCGCCGTTCGCGCGAGCGCGGGGCCGTCAACCGGAGAAATCGCGCAGCGCATGTCGAGCGAGCGCAGAAAATCGTCCATGTCGCCGGTTTGCGCGCGCGCGCGTTCGCGCTGCGCGTTGGCTTGATAGGCCTCGTTGCGGCGCAGGTCGTCCTCGGACAAGGCCACGGCGTCGAAGTATTGTCGGCGCGCGAGCGCGGCGATATATTCCGCCGGGTCTTTGGGCAACAGGACGCATGCCACCTGCGGCAGGGCGGCGGACACTTCCTGAATCTCCGCCGGGTTGTCGTCGACGAACACAAAGCTGTCCAACCCGAGGTTTAACGCCGTGGCGATGGCGGCGATATTTTGCGACTTCGGGTTCCAATTGGCGGAAAAAACCGCGAAATCCGCGCGCTTCAAGCGCATAGCGGGATGCTTTTCAAACGGCAACAGGGCGTCGGCCTCGTTGTTTTTGGAGCACACGGCCAACACGATGCCGCGCGATTGCAGTTCCTTCAAATAGTATTGAAACGCGGCAAAGCCTTCCCCCGCGGCGTCGGGTGCGCCCAGGCGTATGCCGTCGAGGCCGTCCTCGCCGATGACGCCGCCCCACAGGGTGTTGTCGAGGTCGAGCACGCACACTTTTTTGGAAAGGCCGAGCTTGGCCGCGAATGCGCGGGCGCAGGCGGCGGCCAAAACGGGCAGCGATTCGGGGGCGGGATGCTGGCGGGCGTGGCTCCACAGGCGGGCGTCCTCCCATCGGGCGGCTCCGGCAAGGGCGCGCGCCTGCGCCAAATCGACCATGGTCACCCCGCGCGCCGCCGCATGGCGGCACAGCGCGGCGTCGGCCAGTTGCAGCACGCGGGCGCGCGCGCCCGGCTGCGTATGGGCGAGGTAGCCCGCCGCGTCGTCGGCGGGGCTGTCGAACCCGTACTGGAAAACGGCCGCGCGCGAACGGGCGGCGAGCAGCTCCCAGCATTTTTCAAAATCGGCGGCCACGGCTTCGGCGGCGGCGGAAGGATCCGCCGAAAAGGCGGGCAGGGCGGCGTCGCGGTAATGGGTGGCGATGAGGACAAAATCGGGGTCGAAGGCGTAAAGCCACGAGCCCGCATTGAGAATGTCCTGCCGCCAGTTGCCGAAATCCCCCGCGCGGATTTCAAGGGCGATGCCCTTGAGCAGCGCAAAATATTTTAATATCGGCTCGAAGAAAACGGTGGTCGAGGACGAGAGCAGCGCGAGCTTAACCGGGCGCACGCCCGCGGGAGCCTGGGCGATGATTTTGGCGGCGAGCTTGGCCGCTTTGTTGCACAGCGCGTAGTCGAAGTCGGCCCCCAAATCGCGCAGCGCGCGCAGGCGTGCCAGCGCCTCGCCGGGGCGTCCGCCATCGACGAGGGCCTTGGCCTCGTTCAGCAAATCGGTGGCGGATGCGTGTGTCATGGGGAGGGGGCCTTAGGCGGCGTCGATTTTTTTAAGGAGTTCGGCAACGGATTTGATGCCCGCCACTTCGTCGGTGGAAAAGCGCACGCCGAAGGAGGATTCTACGGATAGCACGATCTGCACCATGGCGACGGAGTCCCAGTCGGGGCAGGTTTTGGTTGAAAGTTCGGGCGTCAGTTCCAACGCGTCGTTTTCAAGGATGTCGCGGAAGATTTCCTGCAGTTTTTCCTGTTTTTGGGCGGTGTTCATGTGCGCGCTATTTGACAAGGAGAACGGCGTCGGGATCGGTTCCGCGCTCGACAAGTTCAAAGAGGTTTTTAAAGGCATCCATCACCCACGCGATGCGTCGGCCCGGAAAGGCCGCTGCGGGCACGGGCTGGCAAAGGATTAAAAAACCGTTTTCGCGAAAGCGGGCAAGGTCGCCTTCGATGTCATCCGTCTGATAGCATAGGTGGTGGAAGGGCGTTTTATTTTTGAGGGCGGCGGACAGTTTGCTATGCTCGCCCTCGGGGGTGACCAATTCGAGAAAGCTCTGGCAACCGGGCAGGCGGAGAAATTGCACGCGGGCCGTTTGCACCGGGTCCGTGATGATGTCGGAGACCACGGTGTAGCCGCAGGCGGCGCACAAGTGTTCGCGCGCGGCGTCGATGTCCTGCGTCAGCAGGCCTGTGTGGTGCAATATCATGGATCAGAAGTCGGTGGAGGAGGCGGAAGCCCTCGCCGAATGCGGCGCGAAAAGGATGGAGAAAACGCCCCATGTCAGGCCGACGCCGAAAGAGGCCAGCAGCGCGCGGCCGCCGTCTTCCAGTTTGCCTTGGCGCAGCGCTTCGGCCAACAGCACGGGGGTTGACGCCGCGCTGAGGTTGCCGATTTTTTCCATGAAAAAGAAGCGCTTTTCCGCGGGGATTTCCAGCTGGTTGTAAATGTTGTCGAGCATCATCTTGTTGGCCTGGTGCAGCAGGACGAATCGGCAGTCGCTTGAAGTGAGCGCGTGCTTTTTGAGCGCTTCGCGGATGGCCTCGGGGATGACGGATATGGAAAAATGAAACACCGCCGCACCGTTCATTTGCAGGTGGTCTTTGGTGGTGCAGATGCCGGTTTCGTCGGTGATTTCCTCGGCGGTCTGCGCACAGGAGGGCAGGCGCATGCCGCCCGCGGGCACAATCAGGTGCTTCCAGCCAGAACTGTCGGCGCCGATTTCCGCGAATTCAAAGCCGTAATCGCCGTCGGTTTTTTCCAAGACGAACGCGGCCGCTCCGTCGCCGTGCAGGGGAATCAGCGAACGGTCATTGCGGTAGATGAGCTTGCTGATGGTTTCGGCGAACACCAGCAAAATTTTCCGGCATTGGCCGGAGGCGATCAGACCGTTGGCCACGCTCAGGGCGTAGGGCATGGCCGCGCAGCCCATCGAGAGGTCAAAGGCCCCGCACGAACGCGGCAGATCCAGCCGCTCGTGGATCACAAAGGCGGTGGCCGGAAGCTTGTAGTCCTGCGTTTGCGACACGAAAATCAGCATGTCGAACCCCGCGCGGTCGATGCCGTTTGAATCGAGCAAACGCTGCGCGGCCGCGTGCCCGAGATCCGCCGCCGTGACGCCTGCGGGGGCAACCCTGCGCTCGGTGATGCCGCTGAGTTTGGAAATGCCTCTTATCTTCTTTGCGTCGAATCGCTTGGAAAGTTCCTCGTCCGTGAGGGTGTCCTTCGGCAAAACGTAGTGCGAGGCAGTGATTTTTGAAAAATATTGCATACGGACGCGGGCAAACTATCGGACAATCCAAGGAATTTTCCATGATAAGCTCACGCAAAAGTTCGCTTCAAGCGAAAAGACGGCGGGCGCTTTTATATTATGGGGAGGAGGGGGGTATTTTCGTTGACAGCAATTTTTCATGACAGTTATGCTTTTTTGATTAGCCGCCTGCGTTTTTCAGACCGAAAAAGCACAACTATACAGGCCAATTTTTACACTATGGAGACGCTCATTAAAAATTTAAAAATGAACGTGGACGCCCTCGAAGAGGTTGATTTAAATCCACAGACCGATTTTGTTCATTTGCCCCAATGGGATTCGCTGGCCTTGCTCTCGACGATGGCGATGCTCGCCTCGGAATACGGCGTGAGCGTGGAAAGCCGCGCGATCGCCTCGTGCAAGAATTTGGCCGAACTGGACGCCCTGATTCAGTCGAAACGCTAAGCCGCAAAATTTATGGCGACCGCCCGCATTGCTTCAGTGAAATTTTACGGGGTTTCCGCCTGCGTTCCCAAGAATGTGTTGCGCATTGCCGATTACGCGAAATTTACCCCTGAGAAGGCGGCGAGTTTTTCCAAGCAAACGGGCATTGTGGAACGCCGGGCCGCCGACAAGGATTTGGCCGCCTCCGACATGTGTTTGCGCGCCGCGCAGGATTTGCTGGCGGATTTGAAGGTGTCGGCCACGGAACTGGACGCGGTGATTTTTGTGTCGCAGAGCATGGACTATCCTTTGCCCGCGACCGCCTGCATCCTGCAAAACCGCTTGGGAGCGACCAAGGCGTGCATGGCCTTTGACATGGGACTGGGGTGCTCCGGCTATGTGTACGGGCTGTCGGTGGCCGCATCGCTGGCGCAGTCGATGCGCCTGAAAAACGTGCTCTTGCTGGCGGGCGAAAACGCGCTGATTCAGCACCACCCGGAAAACACTTCCAGCTATCCGCTCTTTGGCGACGCGGGCACCGCGACGCTGATCGGCTATGCGGAAGGCGCGCCCGATATTTTCTTTGATTTTGGAACCGACGGGGCGGGGTATCGGCACATCATCCGCGAAGTCGGCGGCGTGCGCCATCCGGTGACCGACGTCAACCCCCTCGAATGGGTGGACGTGCCCGACGGCGGCGGCGCCAAGATGCGCCGGGCCGACTGCTTTGTGGCGGGCGCGCCCATCATGGAATTTTGCCTGCGGGAAGTGAAACCCTCGGCCAAGCGCGTGCTCGAAGCCGCCGGGCTGGGCGTGGAGCAAATCGACCTGATGTTCGCCCACCAAGCCAACCGCCTTATCAACGAGACGGTGCGCAAGCTGTGCGGCGTCCCCAAGGAAAAGCACCCGTATTCCATTGAGCTGTTCGGCAACACGAGCGTGGCGAGCATTCCGCTGACCATGGCGGCTTCGGCCTCCGAGGCCCTGCGCACGGGGGCGAAGACCAATTTATTGTGCGGCTTTGGAGTGGGCTTGTCGTGGGGCAGCGTGGTGCTTCGCACCGACCATATCGCCTGTCCTCCGCTGGCCGAAGTTTAACGCTTTATGGAAAAGAATATTTTCAGCCTGCTGGGGAAAACCGTTCTCATTACCGGCGGTTCCTCCGGCATCGGCGCGGCCACGGCCGCAGAATGCGCCCGCGCGGGCGCGCGCGTGATTGTGGCGGCCCGCCGCCGCGAAGCATTGGAGGCCGTGGTGGCCGGACTCGAAGGCGAGGGACATTTGGCCATTGCGGCGGATTTGTCCGACGCCAACGACATGGCGCGGCTGGTGGAGGATATCCCCGCGCTCGACGGGTTTGTCAATTCCGCCGGGTTGTCGATGAATCGGCTGATCAAATTTGCCGACTGGGCCGAAATGCAGCAGATGCTGGACGTGAATTTGATTTGCGTCATCAAACTGACGCAGGCGCTGGTCAAGGCGCGCAAAATCAACAAGGGCGGCTCGATGGTATATGTGGCCTCCACCGCGGCCAGCGCGGCCACGCCCGGCATGTCGGTTTACAGCGCGACGAAGGCGGGCATTATCGCCTTTGCGCGCGGGCTCGCCACGGAAGTGGCCGCCCGCCAGATTCGGGTGAACACGGTGTCGCCCGGATTGGTGGACACCCCCATGACCGTCGGCGTCGTTCACGGCGATCCGGAATTGCTCAAGGCCGATCTGGCCAAGTATCCTTTGGGCCACGGCAAGCCGCAGGATATTGCGGGGGCCATATGCTATTTTTTGTCGGACGCCTCCCGCTGGGTGACGGCCACCGACTTTATCATCGACGGAGGGTTTCTGCATTACCGCTGATATGAAAAACCTCATCATTGTGGGCGCGGGCGGCTTCGGCCGCGAATTGTGCGGCTATGCGGAGGACTGCATCGCCGACGGCGCGCCGTGGCGCATCAAGGGTTTTTTGGACGAAAACGCCGACGCGCTGGCGGGCTATGATTACCCGTGGGGAATCGTGGGCGCGCCTTCGAGCTATGCGCCGCAGACGGACGACGTGTTTGTGTTGGCGCTGGGGCTGCCCAAGACAAAGAAGACGGTGGTCGAGGCCATGCTGGACAAAGGCGCGATGTTTGAAACGCTGATTCATCCGAGCGTGCGCTTGGGGCGCAACGTGAAGGTGGGCCAAGGCTGCGTGTTTTGCCCCAACGCGGGGCTTACTTGCGATGTGACGGTAGGCGATTTTGTGACCTTTAACTGCTTTAGCGGCTGCGGCCACGACGCCGTGGTGGGCCGCTGGAGCACCTTGAGCGCGCACTGCGATGTGACCGGTTTCGCCAAATTGGGCGAAGGGGTCTTTTTGGGGTCCGGCGTGTGCGTGAAGCCCTCGGGCGTCGTCGGCGATTGGAGTACCGTGGGCATCAACTCCTCGGTGATTATGCGCATCAAGCCGGGAGTCACCGCCTACGGCAACCCGGCGGTGACGATTCGCGCGGCGGAGTAGGCGCTGCGCCTACTCGATGTTTTGCACCTGTTCGCGCAGGCGTTCTAGCTCGTTTTTGGCGGAGAGGACGCGCTTGGTGATGTCGATGGAGGAGGCCTTGCTGCCGATGGTGTTGAACTCGCGGTTGATTTCTTGGCACAGGAAATCCATCTTGCGCCCCGCCGGTTCTTCGGCGCTGAGGGCGGCGCGAAATTGGGAAAAATGGCTGTCCAGTCGCGTGATTTCCTCGGCGATGTCGGCGCGGTCGGCGAAGAGGGAAATTTCCTTCAGGACGCGCTCGTCGTTCAGGTCGAGTTCGAGGCCCGCCGAACGCAGCCGGGTGAAGAGAGTTTCGCGGTAGCGCTCGACCACGGCGGGGGCGAAGGCTTTGATTTCGCCCAAATAGGAGTCGAGCATGTCGATGCGGTCGGCCAAGTCGCGGGCCAGCGCGGCGCCCTCGGCGGCGCGCATGCGCAGAAAACTTTCAATCGCCGCTTCGACCGCCGGTTTGAGCAGAACCCACAGGGCCTCGTCGGCGGGGGTTTCCTCGGTGTGTGCGGTGAGGGTCGCTATGTCGAGCAGCAGGCGGGCGTCGGGCTGGAAGGGGATGCCGTTGGCCTGCGCCAGCGCGCCCAATTCGGCGAGCTTGGCCGCCACGGCGGCGGCGTCCCACGCGGCCTCGGCGCAGGGGCCCAGCGCGCGGACCGACACGCTCACGGAAACTTTGCCGCGCTGCACGCGCGCGCGCAGCGCCTCGGCGATGCGGCGCTCCGCCGACTGCCACTCGCGCGGCAGGGACACGAAGATTTCAAGCTGCTTGCGGTTGACGCCCGAGATTTCGACGGCGATGCCGCGCGTTTTGTCCGCGGATTCGCCGCGGCCGTATCCGGTCATTGAATACATAGGACGAGTGGGGTTTGAGGCTGTAACTAGCGGTGACGGACGGTGATGAGGGTCAAATCGTCGGGCAGGGCGGTGGTCTCGGCGTAGCTCTCGATGCGGGTGATGATGGCTTCGTCGATTTGGCGCACCGGCAGGGCGTAATGGTCGCTCACGGCGGCGATAAAGCGCTGGGTGCCGAACTCTTCGCCGTCGGGGCCCGGGGCTTCGGTGGCGCCGTCGGTGTAGAGGCAGAAGGTGTCGCCCTTGCGGAAGGGCACGGTCTTGTCGGAAATCATGCGGTCGAACACTAGGGGCGGCACCATGCCGAGCGCCATGCCCTCGGAGCCCACACGCTCGACGGCGGGCTTGCCGCCGCGTTCGGGGGCGCGGAAGAGCACGGGCAGCTCGTGCCCGGCGCGCGCCAACGTGATTTCGTCCTTCGCCAAGTCGATGATGGCGTAGGTGATGGTGATGAACATGTCTTGGCGCACCTCGGCGGACATTTCGCGGTTGATGGTGCGCAGCACCTCCGCCGGAGAGTCGCTCTTGCGGAAACAGTGGCGCAGGTGCGTGTGGCAAATGGCCATGAGCAACGAGGCCGACACGCCCTTGCCCGAGACGTCGGCGATGACCGCGCCGATGCGGTGGTCGTCGATGGAAAACAGGTCGTACAAATCGCCGCCCACCTGCTTGGCGGGGCGGTAGCGCGCGTCGATTTCGAGCTGGGGGTTGTTGGGGAAGGAGTGCGGCAACAGGAAGCTTTGCACGCTGCTGGCCAGCGCCAGATCGAAGTCCATCTTGTTCTTTTCGATCTGCAGTTTCATCAGGTCCGCGTTGTGCAGGGCGAGGGCGGCCTGCTCGGCGAAGGACTGGATGAGGGAAAGGTCGCCGGGGGTAAACTGCGAGCCGTCCGAGGGATTGGCCACCGAAAGCACCCCGAGGACGTGCTTGCGGTAAATCATCGGGGCCGCGATAAGCGAGGTGACGCGCAGCGTGGGGTCGGACAGTTGCACCACGCGCGGGTCGGCGGTGGCGTCGGCCACGAGGATGGCTTCGCCGTCTTTGGCCGCCGCGCCGATGACGCCTTCGCCCAAGGCGTAGGTCTCGGATTTGAAAATGGATTCGAGGTATTTGGCGCGGGTGTCGAAGCGGGCGGGGTTGGCGCTTCGGCCCTGTTTTTGCGGGGGAAACAGGCCGTCGATGGCCCCCGCGTGCAGGACGTCTTCCTCGTCGCGGATGAACACCGCCGCGCTGAGCGCGCCCGTGCCCAAGATGGCCGAGCGGGTGATGCGCTGAAAGATGTCCTTGCGGTCAAAATCCTCCCCGAGACCTTCCGTGAGGTTGTGGGTAAAGCCCGAGACGATTTCCTTTTCCTGCTTCATGTGCTGGTAGCGCTCGTCAAGGCGCACATAATCGCGGCGGGCCCCAATAAAGCGGCTCCAGAGCCAGACGAGGGCGGCAAAGGCCGCGACAAGCAGGATGGACAACAGATAATACATGCCAAAAATACGAAATCTATCTTTTCTTCGCCGGATGGAAAAGGCAACGTATAAAAGCGCATTTCACGCGCTAAAAATCAAGGCGCGTGTGCAAAGCGCAGGATCGAAGCAATGGCGATAAAATGTGCGCGCATGGGAGGATGGGAAAAAGTTTAGGGCGTTTTCTCAGGCGGCTTTGAGTTGTTTTTGCACGACGAGCGCCCGCGCTTTGCGCGTATGCGCAGGGCCGCGCACGCCGCCGCCAGCGCCGCCACCAAGACGCCCACGCCCGCAGGTTCGGGGATGGGGGTTGGGCTGGCCTCGGACGGGGTTTGGCGCGGATCCACGAGATTGCCCGCCGCAGTGCCGTCATAGGCAATGGCATCCGTCGAAATGGCGTTGAGGCGGACGAAAGCGGCGGCGCTGTCCGCAGGGTCGGCCCTGCTGACGCCCACGGCGGCGATGGTTAATGTCAGACCCAAAATGGCCCGGTGAAAACGGTGCATGAGCGGGCGGATGCCGATGTTTGCGTGGATAAGAATGGCCGTCGTGGCGGGCTTGGCGTTGGGCCAAAACCATACCAAGCATTTTAAGGTCTTTTTGTCGGCGCGCCAACCCTATCTGGGATTTTTAAAGGTTGGCCGCGGGCAGTGTGGTCTGGCGGGTGCGACTTGCGCGCGCAAAGGCCGCCGAATATCCTTTTTTTCGCCGGGATGAGGAATTATGTTAGAAGTATCCCCCTTGATTTCGGTTTACACCGTCGGGGAGTTTGTTTCAATTTATTAAGCTAATGCAGTTCAACCTCAAAAAGATTTTAAAGGCGCTGTTGTTCTCCTCGTCGGAGGCCCTTTCCATCAAGGATATTCAATCCGTGCTGGCCAAGTACCACCGCGAGGTGGAAAAGTGCGCGACCGCCGTTGACGCCGACGCGGTGGCGGAACCTGCGGAAATCATGGCGCCCGCTTCCCCCGAGCCCGTGGCGGCGAGCGAAGGCGAGGCCGTTGCCGCCGTGGCGGGCGCGGACGGGCAGGGCGTTTTGTCCGACCTGATGGCGCAAGTGCCCGCGTTGCTGACCGCCAGCCAGATTCGCGAGGCGATGGACGAGTTGGCGCTGGAATTTGAACAATCGGCGGATGTGGTGCGGCTCATTCAAGGGCCCGCCGGATTCCGCTTGGCGACCGCCGCCGAATACGCCCCCTGGGTGCGGCTGTTGCGCGACGCGCCCAAGCCGTTGCGCCTGAGCCAAGCGGCCTTGGAGACGGTTTCCATTATCGCTTACCGCCAACCCGTCACGCGCGCGGAGATGGAGGCTGTGCGCGGGGTTTCCGTGGACAGCGCCATCAACACGCTGCTGGAGCACGAGCTGATTGCCGTGACCGGGCGCGCCGATTTGCCGGGGCGGCCCATCCAATACGGCATCACCGAGAAATTTTTGGAACTGTGCGGCCTGCGTTCGGCGGACGAGCTGCCCGCCTCCGACGTCATCAGCCCCGCCCAGCTCAGCGAATGGATACGCCAGGCCACCCAGACCGACACGCAGTCCCGCCTACTGGACGATTCCGACATGGGATTGGCTCCCGAAGAAGCGTCGCAGGCGCAGGCAAGCGCATCCGCCGCACCCGCCGACGAGGCCGAAGCGCCCGCGCAGGCGTAGTTTTTCTTTTTTACGAACCCACCCCGTTATGAACCTTTCCGACATCCGCAAGCAAATCGACGAGCTGGACACCGAGATTTTGAAGCGGCTCAACGCGCGCGCCGAACTGGCCCAGCAAGTGGGCGAGTGCAAGGCCAAGAGCGACGGCGTTTATTATGTGCCCGGGCGCGAAGAGGCGCTGCTGGCCCGCTTGGCCAAGCGCAACAAGGGCCCCCTGCCGCAGGACGGACTGCGCGCGATTTACAAGGAAATCATCTCCGCCTGCACGGCCCAGCAAAAGATGCTGTCCATCGCCTATCTGGGGCCGGAAGCCACTTACACGCATCAGGCGGCCTTGAAGCATTTCGGGCGTTCGCTGACCATGCGGCCCATGCCGACGATTCCGGACGTGTTCGCCTCCGTGGAACGCGGCGACGTGGATTTCGGCGTGGTGCCGATTGAAAATTCCACCGAGGGGGCCGTGTTTCACTCGATGGACATGCTGGTGGAGTGCGACTTGAAGATCATCGGGCAGATTTACCTGCCGATTTCGCAGTGCCTGCTGTCGAACTCGCCGCTGGAAAAAATCAAAAAAGTCATTTCCAAGGACGTGGCGCTGGGGCAGTGCCGCGAATGGCTGAACCGCAATTTGCCGGACGTCGAACTGCTGGCCGTCAACAGCACGGCCAAGGCCGCGCAGGACGCCGCCAAGACCCCCGGGGTGGCCGCCGTCGCCAGCGAATTGGCGGGCGAACTGTACGGGGTCAACGTGCTTGCGCGCGGCATTCAGGACCGCTCGGAAAACGTGACACGATTTTTGGTGCTGGGCCGCGAGCCGGCCGCGCCGACGCCCGGCGGGCAGGATCGCACGAGCCTCGTGTTTTTCCTCAAAGACGAGGTGGGCACGCTTGAAAAGTCGCTGGAGCCCTTCAGTTCGCGCGGGATTTCCCTGTGCAAAATCGAGTCGCGCCCCAGCCGCAAAAAGCTGTGGGAATACTATTTCTTCGTGGACTGCCTCGGGCACCGCGACGAGCCCAAGATTGCGCAGGCTTTTGAAGAGCTGGCGCAGCGCTGCCCCTTTGTGAAGTGGCTGGGCAGCTATCCCAACGTGCGCAATTAGCGTGAATTTTTTATGGGCGCGCTTCCCATCCGGGTGATTCCCAACGCGGCGCGCGCCGCCGTGGTGGGTTGGCAGCCGGACGGCACGCTCAAAGTCAAAGTGTGCGCCCCGCCCGAAGGGGGCCGCGCCAACGAGGCCGTCGTCGAACTGTTGGCTGACAGTCTCGGGCTGTCGCGCCGGGCCGTGCGCATCGTCTCCGGCGAAACCGCGCGCAACAAGCGCGTAGAGGTGGAGGGATTGGACGAGGCGGCGCTCAAGGGGAAGTGGCGCTGAAGGCGCGCAAGTATCTATTTAGAATCTATTCAATTATAGATGTATTCTAAATGTATTACAATTGACATACAATAGATTACGAAAATAGAATCTATTCAAAATCTATTCAATATGTCTGGGGAACATCCTATTTCCGCTTGGTTGTCTGCGCAGGGGCCCTTAACGGCACAATCTTTAGCTGCGCACATGCAATGCAGCCAATCGACGGTAAGCCGTCGATTGACGGCGATGGGGGCGCAATTAGTGCGCTTGGGCCGTGCGCGGCAGACGCGCTATGCGCTGCGGCGCAGCGTGCGCAAGCTGGGCGATGCGTGGGCGCTGTATCGCATTGACGAGCGCGGGGACGCGCATGCGGCGGGCGTGCTGGAGGCGATTTTTCCCGGATTTTATGCGGAAGGGGATTTTGCCGGGGAATATCCGTCGTTGCCGTGGTTTTTGTATGACAATCGTCCGCGCGGTTTTTTGGGGCGGGCGATTGCGCGCCAACTGAATCATTTCAACTTTCACGATGATCCCGCGTTGTGGAACGACGACGATGTTTTGGAATATATGGTGCGTTTTGGCGACGATTTGCCCGGCAATCTCGTGGTGGGCGACCGCGCGCTGGAGGCGTTTTTAAAGCGAAGCGTCGTTGCGATAGCTTCGGCGGATCGCGCGCAGGCTTATCCCGTCAACGCCGAGCGCGAAATGCGTTTGGGAGACCCCATGTCGTCGGCGGCGGGCGAACAGCCGAAATTTCTCGCCGTGGTGGAAGCCCCGGACGGCGCGCAACGGCAGGTGTTGGTGAAATTTTCCGGCATTTTGGACAATCCCAACGGGCGGCGCTGGGGTGATTTGCTGATTGCGGAATGGACGGCGGGCGCGGTTTTGGCCGAAAACGGCTGCGCGGTGCCGCGCGCGGAAGTGCTTTTGGCGGGCAACCGCGTGTTTTTGGAATCCGAGCGAATCGACCGGTGCGGTGCGCGCGGGCGTCGGGCGATGACGAGCATTGGCGGATTGCCCGTGTTTGAAGATTTGCAGGAAGGCTCTTGGTTGGATTTTGCCCAAAAGGGCGAACAAACGGGCGAGATATTACCCGAGGACGCCCGCGTGATTCGCATGCTGTACGCCTTTGGTGTGGCGATTGGCAATACAGACATGCACCCGGGAAATTTGAGTTTTTACACGCGGGCGCGGCCTTTTCGGCTCGCCCCGGTGTACGACATGTTGCCGATGGCTTACGCGCCCACGCGACAAGGCGACATGCGCGATGGGCCCTTGTCGGCTGTCGCCGCCTTGCAGGACGAAAATATCGCGCGCATGGCCCGCGCGCTTTGGGGAAGGGTGGCGGAAGATGCGCGGGTGAGCGCGCCGTTTCGCGCGCTGGCTTTGGAAAACGCGGCGCGCGTTCCGACGGGGCGCTGAAGGCGTCTTTTGCCCAACGTTTTTGCGCGGGCGGGGAAATGTCCTTGATTGGGGGGGCTTTTCCCTTAACAATGAGAAACGCTTCTTATGAAACTGATTCGAGCCATTATCAAACCTTTCAAACTGATCGAAGTGAAGGACGCGCTGAAGGAAATCGGCGTGGAAGGCATGACGGTCATGGATGTCAAGGGTTTTGGCCGCCAAAAAGGGCACAGCGAGATTTACCGCGGCAGCGAGTACACCGTGGATTTTCTTCCCAAGATGCTCATCGAGACGGCCGTGGAGGACGAAATCGCCCCCAAGGTGATTGAAACCATCATGGCCTCGGCGCGCACCGGCAAAATCGGCGACGGCAAAATATTCGTCATCCCGATGGACGACATCCTGCGCATCCGCACCGGCGAACACGGGGATCAGGCGCTGTAGCAATTTGGCCGCCCCCACGCGAATAAACACGCTTTTTTCGCGCACGGGCGGCGCTTTTTAAAAAAGAGGCTTTTTGCGGCATGGAAGTGATTTTCATGGGGACGGGAACCTCGCAAGGGGTGCCGATGATCGGCCAGAAGGAAGGCACGTTTAACGCCGCCGACCCTAAAAATTTTCGTACCCGCAGCTCCATTCACGTGCGGGCCGCCGGGCACCATATTCAGGTGGACGCCGGGCAGGAATTTCGCATCCAGTGCCTGCGCGAGGACATCCGCCAGCTGGACTTTTTCCTGCTCACCCACGGGCATGCCGACCATATTTTGGGCATGGACGACCTGCGGCGCTTTTGCGACGCGCGCGGGGGCACTGCCATTCCCGTTTATAGCACGCCCGAGGGATTGGGCCGGGTGCAGGCGATTTATCCGTATGCCGTGCGCGAAAAGCCGCTTTCCAGCGGCTATCCCGCCTTTGAACTGCGGCAGATGCCCTCCGTGCTGGAGCTGGAGGGCCTGCGCATCCGCTCGGTGCGCCAGCCGCACGGGCCGGTGGAGTCGCTGGGCTTTGTGTTTGAGGAATTGGGCAAAGACGGCGCACCGGTGGCGCGCTTTGCCTACTATTGCGATTGCAGCGCGATGACGGACGAGGCCGTGGCGCTCGCCAAAGGCTGCGACGCCGTGGCCCTCGACGGGTTGCGCCCGCGCTGGCACCCCACCCACATGTCGGTGCAAGACGCCTGCGCCGCCGCCGAACGCATCGGGGCGCACCGGACGTTTTTGACCCATCTGACCTACGAAATCGACCACGCCCGCATGCAGCGCGAACTGCCCGCCGGGGTGTTTTACGCGTGGGACGGGTTGCGGCTGAACCTGCCCGACGACCGCGAGCCGCAGGGCTGCGGGTTTTAGGGGAGTGACATGCTCGCTGCCAAAAGTCGCGCGATTGTCGCGGATTTGGCGCGTGAAACGCAGGGTGGGCGCGGAAACTTTCCCTCTGCGGGGAAAAAACCGCTTGCAAAGGAAGGGCTCGAATTTTATTGTAGGAAACGGCGTTTTGATTTTGTCAACGCGTCCAACGCATCTCCCAAAAACACTCAATTCAATACGACAATGGCTCTCAAAGTAGGCATCAATGGTTTTGGCCGTATCGGCCGCCTGGTCTTCCGCGCGATCGCTGAGAAAGGTCTTCTCGGCAAGGAAATCGACGTGGTGGCCATTAACGATCTGGTTCCCGCCGACAACTTGGCGTACCTCGTCAAGTATGACTCGACCCAGCGCACCTTCGAAGGCGAAGTGCATAACGAAGGCGAAGACATGCTGGTGGTCAACGGCCACAAGATCAAGTCGCTCGCCATCAAGGAAGGCCCCGCCGCTCTGCCCTGGGGCGACCTCGGCGTGGACGTCGTGATTGAATCCACCGGTTTGTTCACCAGCGCGGAAAAGGCCCAGGGTCACCTGAAGGCCGGCGCGAAGAAGGTCATCATCTCCGCCCCCGCTTCCGGCGACGGCGTGAAGACCGTGGTGCTCGGCGTCAACGACCACGAGCTCGACGCTTCCCACAACATCATTTCCAACGCCTCCTGCACGACCAACTGCTTGGCGCCCATCACCAAGGTTATCCTCGAAAACTTCGGTATCGAAGAAGGCCTGATGACGACCGTGCACTCCTACACCGCCACGCAGAAGACCGTGGACGGTCCTTCCCGCAAGGACTGGAAGGGTGGCCGCGCCGCCGCGATGAACATCATCCCCTCCTCCACCGGCGCCGCCAAGGCTGTCGGCTTGGTGTTGCCCTCCGTTAAGGGCAAGCTGACGGGCATGTCCTTCCGCGTCCCGACCCCGACCGTCTCGGTCGTCGATCTGACTGTGAAGACCACGAAGTCCACCTCCTACGAGGAAATCAACGCCAAGATGAAGGAAGCGGCCTCCCATGGTGCGCTCAAGGGCATCCTCGGCTACACCTCCGACGAAGTGGTTTCCTCCGACTTCATGCACTGCGCGCTGTCCTCCATCTATGACGCCGGCTCCGGCATCGGCTTGAACGACAAGTTCTTCAAGCTCGTTTCCTGGTACGACAACGAATGGGGCTATTCCAACCGCTGCGCCGAACTGGTGCAGAAGGTTGCCAAGTTCCTCTAATCGGGCGCTTCGCACCCGACGCGGCCCCTTCCGGGCCGTTGAAAAACGCCTCCGCACAAGCGGGGGCGTTTTTTTGTGTGTGCAGAAGGGAGGGAGTTGACAAAGCGTGCGGAAAGACGTACGCTTTTAAAAAGGAAGCCACACCATGACCGCCATCACCGCAACATCGGCCCGCGCCCAGCTTTATCACCTGATCGACGCCGTGGCCGAAGGCTCCGAACCCTTTGTCATCACCGGCAAGCGGGCGAACGCCGTCATGGTGTCGGAGGACGACTGGAACGCGATTCAGGAAACCCTTTATCTGCTGTCGGTCAATGGCATGCGCCAGAGTATTCTAAAGGGGATGAAGACGCCCATTCCCAAGTGTGCGAAAAAATTGGATTGGTAGTCTGTATCTTTTCGCGCCATGTCCGAAAGCCTTTACACCGTGGTCTACACCGCGCAGGCGCGCAAAGATGCCAAAAAGATCGCGTCCGGCGGACTGAAAACAAAAGCGCAGGCGCTGTTTGCGGTTTTGGAAAAAGACCCCTTTCAAAAACCGCCCCCTTTCGAGGCCTTGGTGGGGGATTTGACGGGGGCGTATTCGCGCCGCATCAACATCCAACACCGCCTCGTTTATCAGGTATATGAACCAGAGCGTATCGTAAAAGTGCTGCGGATGTGGACGCATTATGAATGAAAGGCCAGGGTGCTTGATCCGTCTTGACCCCGGTATTGGGGATGCTGTGAAATACGGCATGACCTTTGCGTCTAAGGTAGACTTTTGGATTTTTCCCGGGATGCCGATGTTTGCGGGGATCCTTTCTTTTGTCGTTGTTGGCTCGTTGTCGGGGGCGGTTGCCGGGGTTTGTACGGGAGTCGTTGTTTTTCTGATAACGCTGTTGATTTTTCGGCTGACGGGATTCCCGTGCGAGTACACCTTCGCGGAAGACGCCCTGCTCATTCGCTGCGGGCCGATGCGCGCGAAAATTCCATATGCGCACATCACAAGCGTGCGTCCGACGCGGATGATATGGTCGGCTCCCGCGTGGTCGCTTGACCGACTGCGGGTAGATTTACAGGATGGGCCGTGGTCGCGCATGGCCGTGGTGTCGCCCAAGGACAAAGCGCGCTTTGTGGCGGAACTGGACGCCCGTGTGAAAGCGGCACGGGTGGGGTAATTCCCGGATTGTCAGCCAATGCTGTCGCATTTATAACGGACGGCATGCTATTTGTGTCATCAGGGTGCTGTTGGGGCGTGCGCGCGGTTTTGTGCGCGGTGGCAATGGCTGTTGCGTGTCATGCGGGGGAATTGCCCTTCAGCGAGGCGTGGACAACGCCGTTTCAAGACACCTTCGGCAAGGCGACCTTGATGGAGGTATACCCGTTCCCTGCCAAGAAGGTAAACGGCAAAGATGTCTGCCTGCTGAAGGTAGACGATGCCAAGCAGGTGCGCGATTTGGTGATGGCGCTGCAATTTCAGTCAAACGACGTAGGCACCGTATGCATGTGCATGGGGCGCGAGCGGCTGAATTTTTACGCGGACGGCGCTTTGCTGGGGAGCGTCTCGCTCCATCACGGACAGAGGCTCCGATGGAAGGACGGACCTTGGAAGGCTGACGGGGTCCTCACGAAAAAAAGCGCCGATTTTTTGTGCGAATGGCTGGCGGCGCGCGGCGTGGACCGCCCGAAAAAGGAGTATGAGGAGTCGATGCGGCAATTGGAAATCCTCGACATTTTGGCAAAGCGGTGGGCGGACGCGACGCCGGAAGTCTTGCGGCCATTTTTGGAGGGGGAATCAGGCGGATTGCTGTGGTCGTCGGAGGAAAAGTCCGCAGCGCAAAGAACGGCGATGCACTCGGCGTTGGCGAAAGCCTACCCGGGTGAGGGCGATCGCATCCGCGTTTTGCTGTGCTGGTACGGCTCCGGCGAGGGGGTCTGGTCGGGGTCTTACACTTATGAAGACGCTCCCATGAAACTTCTGCTGGATTATCCGACGCCGCAGATTTTACTGGCCCTGGAGGGCGCGCAGTGGACGCCCGCGCTGACGGAGGGAACCGCGCGGTTTTTCGCCGACGGGGACTTCCGCAAGGCGCATCCGGGGGATGAAAAATTGCTGTCGCCGGAGCTGAAAGCCCGGCTGTTGGCGCACGCGATGGCAAGCGCGGACAAGGACAAACAGGGGCGGGCGCGGCAGGCCTTCGGGCCCTGAAGTTGCAGGGCATGGTGATTTTACAAATTGTCAGGTTTTGATACGTTTCTTATAACAGGACTTATGCGACGGCGACTTCTTGTCTTGGGTTTGCTTTGCCTGTGCGCCTGTTCGGCGGGCGAGAACCTCTTTGTGTGCGACGGCGTGGATGCGGAAAAGACAAAAGCCTTTCAGGAAGCTTTTGCGGGCAGCACGCGTGTGGTGCTCTGTGAGTGGGTGCGCAGCAAAGACAAATACACTCAGGTGCAACGCGCCGACATCGCCAATCCTGCGGCTGTTGCGGCGCTGATAAACGGCGTGCAGGCCGGAAAGTACGCATACGCAACGGGAGGGCTCACTTCGGTGGACCTTGTTTTTTACAAGGGTGAAACGTCGAGAGGGCAGGTGCATGTGTGGTCGCGCGGTTGGGTGCTGTACTGGGAAACCGCGCAGGAAGGGCAACGCCACGAGCTTATGCCCACGCCGGAAAGTCACGCGTTTTTAGATAATTGGCTGACCGCACAGGGGATTCCCGATCCCGATAAAACCCCTGTCGCGCGGGAAGCTGCCCGGCTGCGTGCGCAGAAAAATAAGGCGCTTTCCGAAAAATGGCTGGCGGCGATGCCGGAAGTTATGCGTCCATTTTGGCAGGGGAAATCCGCACGGTTGTTGTGGATGGCCGGAGGCATGGAGCCGGAACAAAAAAAGGACATTTTGGCGGCGCTTGTAAAGGCTTATCCCGAGGCGGGGCGGCGCATCCGCGTTTTGCTGGAATGGTATGGAAGCGGTTCGGACGAATGCGCTTATGAATGGGTGCCTTGTCGGTTGCTGATGGACTATGCGACGCCGCAGATTTTGGCGGCGCTCGAAAATGGCGAATGGACGCCGCTGTTGACGGCGGGGGCGGCGCGGTTTTTTGACAATGGCGATTTTGAAAGACAGCGCCCCGAGGATATGAAGTTGATTCCGCCCGCGCTGAAGGCGCGGCTCTCGGCTTATGCCCGGCAAAGTGCGGATGTCGACAAGCGCCTGCGGGCGCAGACGGCTTTGGAACCGTAAAGGCTGCCGGAAGATGGACGGGTGGGGGGGCTTTTTTATGAAAAATGCGCTTTCCCGGAGGGGGGATTTTTTTTAAGATGAGGATTCTGTCCGGCTGTTTCTTTTTGTTTCCAACCTTAAACGAGTCCTCAAAAACTTCCTCTATTATGGCTAAAATTAAAACGGTCAATGACGTCAATCTGGCGGGCAAGCGGGTGTTTGTGCGCGTGGATTATAACGTGCCTTTTGACGAAAAGGGCAATGTCTCCGACGATACGCGCGTGGCGGCTTCGCTGCCGACGCTGCGCCATCTGATCGACCAAGGCGCCAAGGTCATCTTGGCCAGCCATCTGGGCCGTCCGAAGGGGAAGGTCGATTTGAAGTACAGCCTGAAGCCCGTGGTTCCGGTGCTTGAAAAGCTCTTGGGCAAGCCCGTGGCCTTCGCGGAAGACTGCGTGGGACCCAAGGCCGAAGCCGCCGTGGCGGCCCTCAAAAACGGCGACGTGCTGCTTTTGGAAAATGTCCGCTTCCATGCGGAAGAAGAGAAGAACGACCCGGCCTTTGCCGCGCAGCTCGCCAAGCTGGCCGACGCGTTTGTGAACGACGCCTTCGGCTCGGCCCACCGCGCGCACGCCTCGACCGCCGGCATCGCCAAGGATTTGCCGATCAGTGTCGCGGGCTTTTTGATTGAGCGCGAGCTCAAGTTCCTCGGGGACGCCACCGCCAATCCGAAGCGCCCGTTTGTGGCGATCCTCGGCGGGGCGAAGGTGTCCGACAAGATTCAGGTGATCGACTCCCTGCTTGACAAGTGCGACGCCCTCATCATCGGCGGCGCCATGGCCTACACCTTCTTGCTGGCCCTCGGCCAGCCGACCGGTTCCAGCCTCACCGAGCCCGATAAGGTGGATCTCGCCAAGTCCGCGCTCTCCAAGGCCAAGGCCAAGGGCGTGAAGCTGCTGTTGCCCGTCGATCATCTGGTGACGGACAAGGTGGACTTTGCCACCATGACCGTGGGCGAACTCACGGACGTGGAAACCATCCCCGCCGGGACGCAGGGCGTTGATATCGGCCCGAAGTCCATCGCGCTGTTTGCCGCCGAAGTGTCCGCCGCCAAGACCGTCTTGTGGAACGGGCCCATGGGCATCTTTGAAATCAAGTCGTGCTCCAAGGGAACCTTTGCCATCGCGGAAGCCGTGGCCAAGAACCAGGGCGCCATTTCCATCATCGGCGGGGGCGACTCCGTCAAGGCCATCAAGAAGAGCGGCTTCTCCAAGCAAGTCTCCTTCATCAGCACCGGCGGCGGCGCTTCCCTCGAGTTCCTCGAAGGCAAGGTGCTCCCCGGCGTGGCCGTGCTGCAGACCGTTTAATCACCCATTCCTAGAAAGTCTATCTACATGTCCACTCGCAAATATCTCATCGCCGGCAACTGGAAGATGAACAAGACCGCCGCCGAAGGCGCGGAATTGGCCAAAGCCATTGTCGCCGCCGTCGGCAAGGAAACGTCCGTCAACGTCGTCGTGTGTCCGACCTTCACCTCGCTCGACGCGGTGTCGAAGGTGCTCGAAGGCTCCAACGTCGTCTTGGGCGCGCAGAATATGCACCCCAAGGCCTCCGGCGCCTACACCGGCGAAATCGCCGCCAACATGCTGCGCCAGTTCTTCGTGGGCTACGTTATCTTGGGCCACAGCGAACGCCGCCAGTACTTCGCCGAAACCGACGCGTTTGTGAACGAGAAGGTGCTAGCCACCCTCGCCAACAACATGCGTCCCATCCTCTGCGTGGGCGAAACCCTCGAAGAGCGCGAAGCGGGCAAGACCATCGAATTGATCACCGCGCAGGTGCGCGAGGGCCTCAAGGGCGTCAAGCCCGAGCAGTCCGACGCCGTGGTCGTGGCCTATGAGCCCATCTGGGCCATCGGCACCGGCAAGACGGCGACCCCCGCCATGGCGCAGGAAGTGCACGCCGCCATCCGCGTGGAACTCAAAAAAGTCTTGGGCGCGGCGCAGGCCGAAAAGGTGCGCATCCTCTACGGCGGCTCGATGAAGCCCTCCAATGCCGTGGAATTGCTGGCCGAGCCGGACATCGACGGCGGCCTCATCGGCGGGGCGGCCCTCGAAGCGGCCTCGTTCGTGGCCTTGGTCGAAGCGGCCAAGCAGTAAGGGCTCCCAAAGCCCTCGGCGGCGTCGGCAACGGCGCTTGCGTGAAAAAGGGAATCTCCGCGAGGGGGTTCCCTTTTTTCGCGGGTGCGCGGATTTTTAAAGTTTGGCTTGTCTAACTTGAGGCAACGGGTGTAGCGTGGCGCGATGGACGCTGTGTCAGATTTTATCGCGCGATTGCTCGCCGAGATATGGGCGCTGAGCCAGGCCATGGGCCCTTGGCTGCTCTTGGGCTTTCTCATGGCCGGGATGCTGAGCCAGCTGGTGCCCGAAAGTTTTGTGCGCCGCCATTTGGCGCAGGGGGGATTTAAGAGCATCGTGAAGGCCGTGCTCATCGGCATGCCGCTGCCCGTTTGCTCGTGCGGGGTGATTCCGCTGGCGGCGGGCCTGCGCAAGGCGGGGGCCTCGAAGGGGGTCGTGGCCGCCTTCACGGTGGCGACGCCGCAGACGGGGGTGGATTCTATCGCCGTCACCTATTCATTGATGGGCCTGCCCTTTACGATAGGCCGTATGGTGTCCGACGTCATTTCCGGGCTCATGGCCGGGCTGTTGATTGACGGCACGCGCACGCGGGCCGAACGCGCCGAAAACGCCCCGCCGCCCGAAGAAAAAAAGCCCGCTTGCCCGCACTGTGCGGCTAAAGGCAAGGCAGACGCCCCGCGCCCGCCTTGGCCCGCGCGGATATGGGCGATGTTTAAAGAGGCGTTTTTCGGACTGCCCTCCGAAATCGGCAAATATGTGATGCTCGGCATTTTTGTGGGGGCGCTCATTTCGGTGGTGTTTCCCAAAGACTCGCTGGCGGGGTATGTGTCGAACCCGTGGCTCGCCTATGCGGTGGTGAGCGTGGTGGCCATTCCCATGTACGTGTGCTCGACGGGGGCCATTCCCGTGGCCTTCGGGCTGATTGCCGCCGGGTTTTCGCCCGGGGCCGCCATCGTGTTTTTGGCGCTCGGCCCCGCGACCAACGCGGCCACGGTCGCCGTTCTGTGGAAATTGCTGGGCCGCAAGGCGACGGTGCTTTATTTGTTTTCCCTGACGGCGACGGCGTGGACGGTGGGGTTTGCTTTCGACCGCTTCGGCTGGACGGTGGACACCGCGCATGCGGGGCATGTCCATGACGGCAGTTTTACCAGCGTGTTCTTCGGCGCGGCGATGCTGGCGATGTTCGCCTTGGCGTGGGTCTTTAAAAAGCCCAAGGCCAAGGAGGGCGAAAGCAAGGGCTCGTGCTGCGCTTGACAACTTTTGTATGATTTAACCTATGGACGCATTCATTGATTTTTTGCATCGATTTTTGGAGACCGCTTGGGAGATTTGCGGCGAGCTGGGCTTTTGGATGATCGTGGGCTTTCTGCTCGCCGGGGCGGTGGGGCAGTTGCTGCCCTTCGGGATCATCAAGCGCCACCTCGCCCGCGAAGGGTGGGGGAGCGTGTTCAAGGCCGTGTTGGTGGGCATCCCGCTGCCCCTGTGCTCGTGCGGCATTATTCCCGTGGCGGCGAGTTTGCGCAAGGCGGGGGCTTCCAAGGGAGCCGTCGCCGCCTTCAGCATCGCCACGCCGCAATCGGGCATTGAGAGCATCGCCGTCACGTATTCCCTGATGGGATTGCCCTTCACCATCGTGCGCGTTTTAGCCGATTTGGTGGCGGGGCTCTTTGCCGGATGCCTGATCAGCAGCTGCGAAAAGCGCGGGAAACATTGGGTGCATGACGAGCGCCTGCACCCGTGCGAGCAGTGCGAAACCCAGGAGTTGGCCGCGCCCAAACGCTCCCTTCCCCAAAAGCTCAAGGCCGCCTTGCGCGAGGGGCTTATCGACCTGCCCGCCGACATCGGCAAATACGTGCTGACGGGCGTGCTGATAGGCGCGCTCTTGGTGTCGCTGTTTCCGGACGAGGCGATGGCCGAGTATCTGACCAATCCGTGGATTTCCTACACGGTGGTGTCGCTGCTGGCGGTGATGATGTATGTGTGCGCGACGGGCTCGATTCCGATTGCCTACGGGCTGGTGGCGATGGGATTCTCTCCGGGGGCCGCCATTATTTTTCTCACGCTCGGGCCCGCGACCAATCCTTCGACCATAGCCGTGCTGTGGAAAATTTTGGGACGCTCGGCCAGCATGATTTATCTGGGCGTGTTAATCGTGGCCTCGTGGCTGGCCGCCTATGGGTTCGACTTGTTGGGCATGCATCTGAGCGGGGCTTTGTCCGACGAGCACGCCCACGAGCATGTGCACGGCGAGGCGTGTGCGCACGGGTGCGAGCATGCGGAGCACGCCCACGAGCACTTCGGGCATTTCCACGAGCTGGAAGGCGTGTTTGCGGTGTTGATGCTGTTGCTTTTTGCCGTCGCCTTCTATGTGCGTTGGCGCGAGGGCGGCAAGTGCCACATGCACGCGGGGCATCACCACGACAAACTGTAATCGCCGCGTTGGGGCGATAAAAAAAGGCGCTCTCCCGATGCGGGCCGAGCGCCTTTTTTTGCGGAAGATTTACGGCTTCCAAATCGGGGTGTTTTCTTTCCCGAACGTCACCGACGTGAGCCCGGGTTTCAGCGGAACCAGCGTTTCAAAATCGCCGGAGACTTTCGCCCGATTTGTCAGCGATGAGACGGGCGTGATGTATACTTGCACATGGGCGGTGTCGCCCGATTCGCTCACTTTGACGCGCTCCACCCCATAGGCGCTGTGTCCGCACAGGCCGGCGATTTTCAGGTAGGGCTGGCCGTCTTTTACCACGGTTTCCACCGTCGGGTGAACCGTAAAGTCGTATTCCAAGACCGTCGGCCCCACGGCGGAGCAGGAAATCCCCGCCAGACACAGCAGCAACCCAAAAATTGCGAATGTGTTTTTCATGGCGGGGGCTCCGCTTGTTTAGCTCATGCGGTTCTCCATCGAGCGGATAAGGTCGATGAGAAACGTGTTGTTGCCGCCCAGTGCGCGGGCGGCGGACACCGCCTTTTCCGACAGCTCGTGGGCGCGTTTGCGCGATTCGGCGAGGCCGTAGAGGGAAACGTAGGTGAGCTTGCCCAGCTTTTCGTCGTTGCCGGAGGGCTTCCCCAAGGTGGCGGCGTCGCTGGTGGCGTCCAAAATGTCGTCGATGACTTGAAAGGCCAGCCCCATGTGCTTGCCGATGTCGGCGGCTTGGGCGATTTGGGCTTCATTGGCTCCCGTCAGGCGCACGCCCATCACCAAGGCGGCCATGATCAGTTCGGCGGTCTTGTTGTGGTGGATGTAGTCGAGCTTTTCGGGGGTGCGCTCGTTCGTGCGTTCGCCCAAGAGGTCTTCCATCTGGCCGCCGACCAGTTTTTGCGAGCCGGAGGCGTCCGCCAAGTCGCGCACCAGTTGGATGGCGATGGCGGGAATGCTTTTGCCGTAGGCGTCCGCCAATAAGTAAAAGGCGTAGGTGAGCAGGCTGTCGCCCGCCAAAAGGGCCGTTTCCTCGTCAAACTGCTTGTGGCAGGTGGCATGGCCGCGGCGCAAGTCGCTGTCGTCCATGCAGGGCAGGTCGTCGTGGATGAGCGTGTAGGTGTGCAGGCACTCCACGGCCACGGCTGCGGGCAACGGGTCGTTGGCGTTGGGGAAAAGGGCGTGGCCCGCCAGCACCAGCACGGGGCGCAGGCGCTTGCCGCCGGCCTTCAGGCTGTACAGCATGGCTTGGTGCAACACGCCGGGGCGTGTCTGCGGGGAGGGCAGCAGGGCGTCGATGGCCGCGTCGGTGCGCTGTTGCCAGCCCTTTAACGTTGCCTTGAAGTCGGAGGAGGCTTTATCTTGCATACACAAAAAAGGAGTATCCTCAAGCTATGGTCACTTTTGAAGAAGTTTGCAAAAAAATTTTTACGGATCCCCGCATTCTGGTGAAACTCTTGATCGGCGGGATAATCATGTTTATCCCCGTGATCAACCTCGCCGCGCTGGGGTATGTGCGCCTGTATTTGACCCAGATCCGCCAAAGCGGCGACTTCGCCCTGCCGGAATGGAAGGAAAACCCCGCCAAGCTGTTTATGGAGGGCGTTTATTTTCTGGTGGTGCTGGTGCTCTTCGGTCTCGTGCCGCTGTTGGCCACGTGGTTTTTGTGCGGGCTGATCAACGTGCTCACGGGCGGGTTGATGACGCTCTTGGCGATGGTGTGGATTAGCCCCGTGCTGCTGGTGATTCCCGCGCTGGCGGCCGCCGCCAATTACCGCATGGGATCCGAATTTGACTGGCGCAGCCTGTCCGAAGTGCGGGTGGTGTTCGGCATGGTGGCCGCCACTTGGCGCACGCTGCTGGTTCCCTCGCTCGCCTTTTGGGGGCTTTGCCTGCTGTTTTTGCCCGCCTACGGCTTTGCGTTTTTCATCGGGGGGCTGACCTTCTTCGCCTACGCGACGCTCGTCTTTGTCTATCTCGAAAAACGCGGCACGGACCTTGTGTGATGAACGCGCGCGTGCGTACGCTGGCGGCGGTGGGCGCGTTTTTATGCGGAACGTGGGGCGTGGCGTGGGCGCAATTTTCGCCGCTCGACGGTTTTGAAACCTCCGCCGACCGCAAGGCGCGCGCCGAGGCCTCGTCGGCTCCCGGACGCCTGCCGGAATTGCCGCCGCAACAGCCCGCGCAGCGCACGCAACTGGTGGAGGAGGACGTGTTTTTGCCCAAGCCGGGCGGCGAGGGCCTGCGCGTGGCCGAATCGCCGCTGTATCAGGTTGCCGGATACGATTTTGCGGCGGTGCAGTGCGTGTTTCAGTTGGCGGGCGTCGCCCAGCGGGTGATGGAGCCCTATGTCGCCACGCCCGAAAACGTGCCGTTGCCGCTGCTCATCCAACTGGTGCCCGCCACCGACGAAAACCGCGCGGGCCCGCCCTATTGGATGAACGTGGGGGCGCACAATAACGTGACCGTTTCCCTGCGCTGGGACGAGAAAACAGCCCTGCGCGACGCCTGCGAGGCCGTGGCCGCCGGGTTGTTAAAGCAGTCGTTTTTGAGCGCCTACGGGCCCGAGCGCGGGCAAGTGCCGCGCTGGATAACCGCCGCCTTCGGGTTGCAGACCTATGTGCGCTTGCAAGGCGTGCGTATCGACGGCTTGCAGGAGGAAAGCGCCCAGTGGGGCCCCCTGCCGCTGACAACCCTTTTTGACGGCAACGCCCCCGACGCGCGGCGTTTTGCCGACGAGTCGTTTTGGTTTTTCCGCACGCTTCAGCAGTATTCCCCCGATCGGCTGACGCTCAAGCGCCGCTTGGAGCGCCTCACCCTCGAAAACGACCGTTTCCTCGTGTTGCGCGAGTGCATTCCCCCGTCGGGCGAAACGCCCGCGCAGGCGCAGGTGTGGTGGAGTGTCACCCGGCAAGTCCGCGTGACGGAAACGCCCCCGCGCGTGTGGACGATAGCCCAGTCGCGCGAGTTCATGGCGCAAAGCGTGCTCATCCCCGTCCGAGTGGACGGCCAGGATAGGATGATGACCGCCCTAGAACTGTGGCCCTACCGCACGACCCCCGAAGTAAAGGTCGCCGCCATCGAGCGCATGCGCCTGATGCGGATGAAGACCAACATGATCAACCCCCTCTATTTTAACGCAGCCGTCTCCTTCAGCGAAACGATGGAAGCCCTCCTAGCAGGCCGCGAAAAAGTCCTAAAGGAAAAATACGAGCGCTTCACCGACGACCTTTCAACCGCCCTCGCGCTGGAAGATGTCATCGAAAAAGCCCTAGACATGCCGCTGGGCCCCGCAGGGGCAAAACCCGCGCCCGTGCAAGCGCCGACTGCGGCGCAAAAAACGCCGCACCAGTAGGCGGATCATTTACAGTTCGTCCACCGGCGGCACGAGGATGCTCGCCATGCGGGCGGCGTTGGCGGCCTCGATGCCTAGGAGGCTGTCTTCAAAAACGAGGCAGGTTTCGGGGGCCACGCCCATGCGTTCGGCGGCCTTTAAAAAGACATCGGGAGCGGGTTTGCTGCGTTCGACGTCGTCGCGGGTGACGACGATGGAAAAGAGGCGGTCGGCTCCCGCGTAGCGCAGGGTGAGGGCCACATGCTCGGCGCCGCCGCCGGAGGCGATGGAAATAGGCTTGCCCATGGCGTGGAGCGCCTCGGCGATGGACATAACAGCGGGGATGGGCTTCACCTGATCGTGGATGCGCGCCAAGTTTTCGCACATGATGGCGACCACTTGCTCGACATTGAGGGAATCGTGGTAGCGCTCGTTGAGCTGGCGCACGCTGTCGTAGGTGCCCGTGCCCGCCATGGAAAGCATCAGTTGCGGGGTGAAGTCGAACGTGGCTCCGCAGGCGGTGAAGGCCGCATGCCACGCCTTGAAGTGCAGGGGCATGGAGTCGGCGACCGTGCCGTCGCAATCGAAAATATAGCCCGCGTAGCGAGTCGGATCAAAGGAGAGCTTGGGATGTGAAAACGGCGACATCGGTTTTAGTTTAACAAAAACGGGCAGAGGGATTCAAGCTGTCTGGGCAAGGGAGGCTTCTATTAAAAGATTTCACGCGCGGGGGCTTTTGCGTTAAGTTTTAACAATAACCGCCCGATGGAATTTAAATTCAGCCTTTTTTTGGCACCGTCCGTGCTCGGGTTTTTCGCCTTGAACGCTTATCTGGGCTGGCGGGTGTGCGTGTTGTGGGTGCGCGGCCGGGCGGCCCGCTGGGCGTTGGGGCTGACGCTGTTGTTTTGGGTGCTGGCCTCCGCGCATATTTCAAGGGCCTTGGCGCGGGACATCGGCTGGCCGCTGATTGCGCGCACGGCGGAATTGTGGCTGGGACTGGCGGCGTTTTTGGGATGCTATTTTTTGTGCGCGGAAATCGCGTGGCTTTGCGCGCGCCGCACGCGGTGGAAAACGCCGCGCGTGCGGGGTCGCCTCTTCGCCGTGGCGGCGCTTGCGGCATGCCTGACGGCGCTGTGGGGCTATTACCACGCGCAGGAGCTGCATGTGGCGCATTATGCCCTGACGGTGGAAAAGGACGGCGGCGCGCTGCGGCATGTGCGCGTGGCGGTGTTGGCCGATATGCATTTGGGCAAAGGGCGTCCGCCGTTAAAACTGCAGCAGGCCATCGCGCTGACCAACGCCCAGCAGCCCGATGTGGTGGTGCTGACGGGCGATATTGCGGAATTCAGCGCCGAGAATTTTGAGTGCTGCGAATACGACGCTGTTTTTCGCCAGTTGCGCGCGCCGATGGGGGTGTACGCGGTGCGCGGCAACCACGATTTTTTTGACACCGACCACACGCGCCTGCGTCGGATGCTGCGCCGCGCCAACATCTTGTTGGTGGAGGATACGGTGGTGAGCGTGGCGAGCAGTTTTTATATCGCGGGGCGCAAAGACCGTGGGCAGCCGCGCGCGCCGTTGGGCGACATTTTGAAACTCACCGACCCCAAGAAACCCCTGTTGCTGATAGATCACCGCCCCGAATTGATTGAGCAGTCGCAGGCGGCGGGGGTGGACGTGCAGTTTTCGGGGCACACGCACGGGGGGCAGTTTTTCCCGGTGACGCTGTTTTCGCGGCTGATTTACCCCATCCATTCCGGGGTGTTGAAAAAAGGGCCCTTCGCGCTGGTGGTTTCTTCGGGGTTATGGGGCGGGGCGCCCTACCGCGTGGGCACGCAGTCGGAAATTGTGGTGGTGGACATCGACTTTGTGCCCAAAGGCTCCTGAAACGAGGCCCGCGCGCACATGGGCGCGCATTTTGTCGCACAAAAATATTTTCAGGATGTCTGCCCTTCGATAGGCTTATTTTATTCCATGCCATCCGATTTGATTTCAATCCTCCTTCTCGCCGCATTTGTGATCGGATTTTTCGGTTTAAATGCTTACTTGGGGTGGCGCATCGCCACCTTGTGGGTGCGCGGCCGACTCGGGCGCTGGGTGTTGGGCCTCGTCTTGTTGTTTCTTTCGTTGGCGTATCCCACCGTGCGGGTGATGGCGTATGAGGACGGCTGGCCCTTCGTGCAAAGTTTGGCCGAGGTGTGGATGGGGCTTTCGGTGTTTTTGCTGTGCTGGTTTATGATCGCGGAAATCGTGTGGTTTTTTGCCAAGCGCACGGGGCGCGGCACGGAGCAAGTGCGGCAGGTGGCGTTTGGCATGGCCGTTTTTATGGGAGCGCTCACGGGACTTGCGGGCTATTACAACGCCCAACTGCTCAACGAGGTGAACTACCGCTTGCGCGTTGAAAAAAGCGCGGGGGTGAAAAACCTGCGCGTGGCCGTGGTGTCCGACTTGCATTTGGGCAAGGGCAAGCCCGCGCAGTGGTTGGCGAAGGTGGTTGCACGCGTTGAGGCGTGGCAGCCCGACATTATTCTGCTGGCGGGCGACATTGTGGATTTTAACGCGGCGGATTTTGAACGCGGTGGCTACGCGGAAATTTTCCGCAGGCTCAAGGCCCCCTTGGGGGTGTACGCGGTGCGCGGCAACCACGACTTTTTTGACGCCGACACCGCGCGCTTGACCGCCGCCTTTCGCGAGGCGGGCATCGTGCTGATGGACGACGCCGTGGTGGAATTGCCCGGCGGCATCTATTTGGCCGGGCGCAAAGACCGCAGCCAGCCCCGCGCCAAGTTGCCGGAAATTTTGAAGGGCATAGACCCCGAGAAGCCGCTCCTGTTGATGGATCATCGCCCCGACCGCATAGAAGAATCGCAGGCCGCGGGCGTGGACGTGCAATTTTCGGGCCACACGCATGGCGGGCAGTTTTTCCCCGCGACGGTGATTACGAAGTTTATCTATCCCATCGACCACGGGGTATTGCAGGAGGGGCCCTTTACGCTGGTGGTCACTTCGGGCGCGGGCCTGTGGGGGCCGCCGTACCGGCTGGGCTCGCAGTCGGAGATTGTGCTGGTGGATGTGGAATTTGGGCCGCCCGCGCTGCCGCCCGCCGAGAAGGCGTTGGGCGGTTTCTAAAAGAAGTAAACGGGCGCAAAAAAACGCGCGGCGTAAATGCCGCGCGTTTTTTGCGAACCAATAACGGGCTGATTAGGCCTTGCCGGCGGAGCCGAGCACGTTGTTGATCTTGTGCATGTAGAGCTTCTTGAGCTCGTCGCGGGCGGGCCCGAGGTACTTGCGGGGGTCGAATTCGGCGGGCTTCTTGGCGAAGACCTCGCGAACCGCCGCCGTCATGGCCAAGCGGCCGTCGGAGTCGATGTTGATCTTGCACACGGCGGACTCAGCGGCCTGGCGCAGCTGGGTTTCCGGAATGCCGACCGCGGCGTCGAGCTTGCCGCCGTACTGGTTGATCATGTCCACATAGTGCTGCGGAACGGAGGAAGCCCCGTGCAGGACGATGGGGAAGCCCGGGATGCGCTTTTCGACTTCCTTCAGGATGTCGAAACGCAGGGGAGGGGGAACCAGCTTGCCCTCGGCATTGCGGGTGCACTGCTCGGGCTTGAATTTGAACGCGCCGTGGGAGGTGCCGATCGAGATGGCCAGCGAGTCAACGCCGGTCTTCTTCACGAAGTCTTCGACTTCCTCGGGGCGGGTGTAGGAATGGGTTTCGTGCGAAACTTCGTCCTCAATGCCGGCCAGCACGCCGAGTTCGCCTTCGACGGTGACGTCGTACTTGTGGGCGTATTCGACGACCTTGGAGGCCAATTCGACGTTCTTCTCGTAGGGCAGGGCCGAACCGTCGATCATGACGGAGGAGAAGCCGTATTCGATACAGGACTTGCACAGTTCAAAGGAATCGCCGTGGTCCAAGTGGAGCACGATCGGAACGTTGAAGCCCAGCTCCTTCGCGTATTCGCAAGCGCCCTGCGCCATATAGCGCAACAGTGTCTGGTTGGCGTACTTGCGCGCGCCGCTGGAGACCTGCAAAATCACCGGGGACTTTGTGTCAACGCAAGCCTGAACGATGGCCTGCAATTGCTCCATGTTATTGAAGTTGAAGGCGGGAACCGCGTACTTTCCGGCAAAAGCCTTTTTGAAGAGTTCGCGGGAGTTCACCAAACCGAGTTCTTTATATGAGACCATGGTAGTAAGATGGATGAGAAGTTTAACGATAAGGGCATCCCTGAAACTTTGGCAACAGGAAAATCCTGAGGCGGGGCTGTCGCACTTCTCGGGGGCACGGCAGATGGCGAGAGGCCTCTGGTAGCACCCGCACGTTTTCTCCGAAAACGCGCGTTCCCGCGCGGAAAAGGCCTGCCATGCTGTGGGGCACGGCGGTCAGATAGCGGGGACGTACGGCGGTTGAGTGTCGGCTAGAACGCCGACAGTGCTACGCACCGGGTGCTATCGCACCCGCCCGCTTATAAATAGCTCGCTGCTCGCCCCCCGCTATCAGCCCTACCGCGCTCCTCGCCTGACAGGCCTTTTGCGCGCGGGAGGGCCGGGCGGTGTTAATGCTGGCTTCGCCAGTCAGCCAAGTCCGAAGGATGAGAAAAAAGAGTTTCTCTTTTTGTTTTCTCTGCACTCTTCAAATCCGCGCTTTTGCGCGGCATAATCACCGCCCTAGGGCGTGTCTTCAAATTCAAACACGTCGCCCGTTCGGTCGGATTTGGGTGTCGGCTAGAACGCCGACAATGCTGTGCACCGGGTGCTGCGCATCCGCCCGTTCCGCGCGCTTGGAGTAGCGCGCTTCATTGTCTATTTTGGGTGTCCTCGCCTCGCCGATGCGCTGCATCGCCTCGGCTCGAAACCCCAAAAATAGCCTAAAAACCGCCTCTCACGGACTCGGTTTCAATTTGAAGACACGCCCTAGCTTCCCGCGATCAAAAGCCGCCCAAGGCGAAGTACAAGGAGAGACAAAGGGCGGGGCTGCACTCGGTGCTGCCCCGCCTTTTGGCCGACGCAGTACGTAGTATGGGGCGGCTTTTCATCGCGGGAGCGGCCATTTTCGGGGAAAATGCGCGGGTGTGGTCAGAGGCCTTTCGCCATCCGCGATGCCGCTTAGTCTGGCGACAGCCTACTGCGGGGAGAGGAGGCGGTGCATGATTTCGACCGCGATCGGGATTTTTTCGACCACAAAGGCGTCGAAGCTCTCGTCCGTGTCGCCCGTCCAGTCGGCGCGAATCATGTCTTGGGCGAGAAAGGGGAAGATGGTGATGCCATGGAGCACCACGATGGCGTGGGCAAAGGGAATGTTGCGCAATTTGCCTTGGGCCACTTCTTCGCGGTATTGGCGCATGAGGCGGAAAAAACCGTACTGCATGGCGAAGCGCTTGCGCAATTGGCGGCAGGTTTCGTTGTCAAACTCGCGGCTTTTAAATTCCGTGATGACGGGCAGGCGCGGATGCAGGCGCAGCCAGTTGATGTAGTGCGCCACGAGGGCGGGAAGCTTTTCGAGCAAAGTGCCCGGGCTGTCGATGAGCGTGCGCAAGTGCTCGCCCAAGTCTTTGGCGGCTTCGTTGTGGATTTCCAAAAAAAGGCCGTCTTTGCTACGGTAATAATAGTTGAGCAGCGTGCGGGAAATGTCGGCCTCTTCGGCGATTTCCGACATGGTGGCGTCGTCAAATCCTCGGCGCACAAAGACTTTGCTGGCGGCGGTGAGGATTTTTTTTTGGATGAGGTTGACGCGGCGTTTCATGTGGGGCGTCTCTCATTTAACAAACGTGTTTGACAGGCTGTCAATTTGGAAAGCGTCTTTTGTGTGCAAGTTCTCGTTTTGGCGGATAGCCCAAAAAAGGCTTTGACCGCCCCGGCAAAACGGCGAAAATTCCCCCATGGCTTACGTCAAAAAACTCCTCCACACGCGCATGCGCGTAAACGATTTGGAAAAGACGGTCGATTTTTACACCCGGGTCTTGGGCCTAGAAGTGAGCAAACGCAAGACATCCCCGCGCGGATCGCAACTGGTGTTTTTGCGCACCCCGGGCAGCGAGGAGGAGATTGAATTGACGAGCTTCCCGGCCTCCGGTCCCTTGACCGTGCCGCCGGATTTGATGCACTTGGCCTTTGCGGTGGACGATATGGAGGCCTTTGGCAAGCACGCGGCGGCGCTGGGTTATCCCTTTTCCGACGGGCCGACGCCCACGGGCAGCGGCAGCGCCATCGCCTTTATCGACGCCCCCGAGGGCTACGAGATTGAGCTGATTCAAAAGGCCAAAAAGGCGTAATCAGGACGGCACGCGCCATTGCGGGCCTTGACCGCGCCAGTGGCGCAGGGCGGATTGCAAGGTCATCCACGCGTAGACCAATCCCGCCGCCGGGAAGGTGAGGGCGCGCCACGGCGACAGGCGAAAGAAATCGAGCGCCTGTTTGAAGTGCAGCAGTTGCAAAAAGAGCGCCGCCGCCCCCACATCGATAAGGAAGGCGTTTTCCAAAAAGGGCCGGGCAAGCGCCCCGGTGACGGGCTGGGTAAAAACCCCGTAGAGCCCCGTGAAAATCGCCACGGCGGGCGCGATAAAAAGCGCGGCCATAAAAAGCAGGGCGGCCCCCAGCAACAGGGGGTTGTAATTGAGCTGGCAGTAGGCCGAGCGGGTGACCATTTTGGCGATGTCGCGCACCTGCGGGTAGGGGCGCGTGCTGGTGACGGTGTGGACGCTGAGCGACAGATGAATGGGCAACCCTCGGTCTTTGACGGCCTTGGCGAGGTTGACGTCGTCGATGATGCAGCCGCGAATAGGTTCAAGTCCTTCACCCAAACGCGCGACGGCCTCGCGCGAAAGCAAAACGCAACCGCCCGCCCCCGAGGCCAAGCGGCTGGCGGGGTTGTTCGCCTTTTTGAGCGGGTACAGCAGTAGGAAAAAATACAGAAAGGGCGGGATCAGCCATTTTTCCGCAAAACTATCGCAGCGCAGGCGGGCCATGCGGGAATTAAAGCCCAGTTGTCCGTGCAGCGACTGGCGCACGAGGTTGCGCAGCGAGTCCGGCGCGTGGGCGATGTCGGCGTCGGTAAGGAGGACGTAGGCCAAATCGGGGTGCGTATGCAGCAAGTGTTTTATGCCGTTGTGCATGGCCCATACTTTGCCCGCCCATCCGGCGGGCAGGGCGTCGTTGGTGCGCACTTCAAAGACGCCCGGGCGCTCCGCAGTGGCGGCGATCGTCTTGGCGGTGGCGGCGGTGCCGTCTTGGCTGCGGTCGTCCACCAGCAGGACTTTGACCAAATGGGGATAATCCTGCGCGAGCCATGTCGGCAGGGTGGCGGGCAGGGCGTCGGCCTCGTTGCGCGCGGGCACCACAATGGCGGCGGGCGGCCAAAACGTGGGGTCTTCCGGCAGGCGCTCCGTGTGGTCGGTGGGCAAAAAAAGGCGGCGGCGGTCGGGGGAAAGCCACAGCGCCACATACACGAGCAACACCGCGCCCGCGCAAAGGCTTATGCTCCAGAAAAAAGGGCCCATAGAGTTATATCCCCCCAGTTCAAGGCATGAAATAGAGGGTGCGCAAGCCTATAAATAGGGCGAAATGCGCCCGGGGGGCTTTAAAATCAGTGCATGGCTGTGGTGCACGGCAAAGCGCCAATGGCGGGCATCAGAATGAAACCCCTTCTTGTTTAGTAAATAAAAATATTGCGGTTATAAAAAAATGTTGACACGCAACTGTTATAACATTTTTCTTTCGATATAAGACTGTTATATTCAAAAGTTAACACCCTTCCCCATTAGCGATATGAAAACATTACCCCTTGCGATCTTGGTTGCCGTTGCATTGTCGGCGACAAATGCGTTTGCGACGGATTACACGTTCTCCGCGAACACGACGACGACGGCAGTCGGAATGAAAACAGCCGTTCCTAGCCCGCTGGGCACCAGCAACAGTATCTACGCGGTCAATGCGAACACGCACATCATTGTGGACTCCACCGAGACGGGGCAGAGCTACGTGATCAACAATTTCGACCTTTCCGGAACGGCGGCCGAGTCTTCCAGCCTTTATATTTCCGATAATACGTTTTTTGCCCGAACGCTGTCGCAGACATCGACCAACCTCAGCGCTTCTAGCACCATTGAAATCGTGGGCGGTGTCTTCCGCGCAAAGACCCTGCGTGTCAATGCGGGCATAGGCGGCACGACGGCCATAACCCTGAGCGGCACCGGGCACTTGTGGGCTCCCTCGTGGCTTCAGTTGAACTATGCCGACAATGCCACCACGACGCTGGCAATGAGTGACAATTCCATTTTGGATACCGGCGCCAACATCAGCACCGGCGGCTCCAATAACACCCGCACTACCATCACGATGTCGGGCAATGCCGCAATCACCGCCTCCAATATGACCGGTAGCGGCACGGGCAGCAGTTCAATTTTTTCGTTGGATATGTCTGGCCAATCCGCGCTGACGGCGACCTTGGCGTCTTCCGGCAGTTCGGCCATTACTTGGGCGACAACCACATACAGCGCGGCGACAATCACCCTATCCGATTATGCGAGTATTTCGGCAAACTCCCGCGTCAATCTTGCGGAAGGAGCCAGTAGTTCCGGCACATTGATCATCAAGGGCAACGCCGTTTTAAGCACCTCCACCCGATTCCAGATAGCCCTTGGGGCCAGCAGTTCGGCCGCTATGCAAATTGCGGACAACGCATCGGTGACGGTGAAGGACGTGTTTTATGCCGGGGCCGGCAACTATTCCCGGACTACGCTCACTATTTCGGGCGGAGCGCTGACGGTGTTGCCTAATGGCAGTGAGTCGAACGCTGGTATTTTCTACGCCGCCAACGGCGATTATTCGCAAGCCACTGTTTCAATGACGGGCGGCGTCGTTAATTCCGGCGTGACATTTGGTTTGGCCAGAGGCGCAGGATCTACGGGCGTGATGACGCTTTCGGGCGGCAACTTTAATGTGGACAGCACGGTGGATATTTCACTGCGCAACGGAGCCAATGGTTTGTTGGTTGTCTCGGGCGGCGCGTTCTCCGCTTCGCAGAATATCACGATCGGCAGCGTGACGGGCGCCACTGGCGGCGTTGCCGTTGCCGGCGGCAATCTGAACTCCAACACGGCCATTGTGCTGGCCGCCGCTTCCGGCGCCAATGCGACGCTTTCGATTTCCGGCGGCTCGGTGTCCGCGCCCACCGTCACGGTGGCCAGCGTTTCGGGCGCGACCGCCACCCTTGCCATCGGCGCAAACGGATTGCTTTCGGCAACGTCGGTTGCGCTGAACAACGGGGCCAAGACGTTCCTTGAATCCGGCGCCCAAGTGACGGGCACGGTGAACATGAACAGCGGTTCTTCGACGACGCTCTCCATTTTGGGATCCACCGCGGGAACCATAGAAACCATCAACCTCGGCGGTCTGGTCGCAAGCTCGGATTCGACGGTGACCATCGACTTTGCCGGACTGACCATCACGGATGCGGGCGTCTATGAACTCGTGACGCTGACTTCGCCGCTATCCAGCACGGGAGACCCGACCGTTTCCATCGTCGGTTACGATACTTCGTTGTGGAATATTTCGGCGAATTGGGACGATGCGCGGACGACGTTCGCGGCGACCATTTCCGCCATTCCCGAGCCCGCGATCGGCGCGCTTGCATTCGGCGTGTTGGCTCTGGTTGTCACGGCGCGCCGCCGCCGATAAGCCGGATATATTTGCAATTTCGGAAAAATCATTACCCCTGATTTATATATGAAAAAGCTACCCCTCATTTCCTGTCTAGCCGCGTTTGCGGCGGGCGGCGCGTTTGCGGCGACCAATACGATAGCCGCAGGCACACAAACCACGGCGACCGCGTTGATGGCGGCCGGATGGCTTTCGACATCGAACGACCTATACGCCACCAACGCAGGCATCACCGTCACCGTGGCGGGTGCGACGGCGACCTATCCCATTAACAATTTCTATCTGGCGGGATCTGCGGCCTCCATTTCCAAAATCTACGTTTCCGCCAACACGTTTTTCGCCCGAACGCTTTCGGAAACGTCCACCAACTTAAACTCCGCCAGCGCCATTGAAGTGGTCGGCGGCACCTACCGCTCGAAGACGATGCGCATCAGCAGGGCCGAGGGCGGAACCACCGCAATATCCTTGAGCGGGTCAGGTGCATTGTGGGTCACCACGTGGTTGCAGATCAACTATGGCGGCAGCAATGTGACCACGATTTCCATGACGGGAAATTCGAGCTTTAGTGTGACTGAATATATCGGACTTATGGGCTCGGCGAATTCGTCCACGGTGCTCACCTTGTCCGGCAACTCGGTGTTAACCACCGGGCGCATTACCAGCACCGGCACCGGCAGCGGCACAACGCTGCTGTTGGATATGTCGAGCAATTCGTCTTTCCTCCTCACGACGGTTTCTTCCGGCAGTGCGGGCATTTCGCTGGCGGCAACCACCAACAGCGCGGCGACCGTCACCCTTTCCGATTACGCGAGCATTTCCTCCGGGTCCCGCATCAATCTGGCCGACGCCACCAACAGCACGACGGTGTTGACGGTGAAAGGCAACGGCACGATAACTTCGGCCACACGCATTCAGGTGGCTTCCGGCTACGGCAGTACGGGCACGTTGTCGATTGCAGATAACGCCTCGGTGACTGCAAAGGATGTCTTTTATCTGGGTTCCGCCGACTATTCCAAAGCCGTGCTGAGTATGTCGGGCGGCGTTCTGACGGTGTTGCCCAATGGGGCGGAAGCCAACAGCGGCATCTTTTACGTGGCCAACGCCGACTATTCTCAAGCCACGATTTCCATGACGGGCGGCACCGTCAATTCCAACGTGGCCTTTGCCTTGGCCAGAGGTAGCAATTCCAAGGGCACAATGACCGTTGCGGGCGGCAATTTCAACGTCAACAGCACGGCGGATATCGGCATGCGCAACGGCGCGGTCGCGACTTTGAACGTTGCGGGCGGAACATTTTCGGCTTCGGGCAATATCAATATCGGCAGCGCCGGATCGTCCGTGGGCGTGGTGACGGTGAGTTCCGGGAATCTGCACTCAAACGCAGCCATCGTCTTGGGCAATGCTTCCACCAGCACGGCGGCGCTGGTCGCCATGGGCGGCACAGTGTCGGCCACGACCGTTTCAGTGGCGGATGTGGCCGGTTCGAGCGCGACACTGGCGCTCGGGCCCGCCGGTTATCTGTCGGCCGCTTCGGTGAACGTGAAAAGCGGCGGCAATCTTTCGTTGTATTCCGGCGCCGAAGTGACGGGCACGGTTGCGCTCGCCAGCGGCTCTCAGGCGGTCATCACCCTGCTCGGTTCGACTGCCGCAGGCGATCCCTCCGCCGTTGATTTCGGCGGCTTGGCGGCGAGCGCGGGCGCAAATGTGACGGTTGATTTCGCCGACTACACCATTGACCGCGCCATCACCATCGCGTTGCTGAAACTGGCCGTGGCGGGGGCGGGACTCGACACCGCGACCTACACCGCCATCAATTACGACGTTGAACAGTGGAATGTGAGCTTGGATTGGGATGATACCAACACGAATCTGTTGGCCACCATCTCCGCCATCCCCGAACCCGCGCTGGCCGCGCTGGTCGTCGGGTTGCTCGGGCTCGCGCTGGTGGCGCGCCGCCGCTAAGACTGTAAATTTTAGATATGTCCAAAGCGCCGCTCCCACAGGGGACGGCGCTTTTTTTGCGGGTACGGAGCGCGCGGCGCTTTCCCGCGCTTGCGGTTTTGGGGAAAGGCTGGCAGGATTTTTAGCATTATGGCCGAAGCAGCGCCCAAGATTATTTACTCGATGATTGGCGTGAGCAAGTCTCACGAAAAAAAGCCCATCCTCCGCGACATTAGCCTTTCGTATTTTTACGGGGCGAAAATCGGGGTCTTGGGCCTCAACGGCGCGGGCAAGAGCACGCTCTTGCGCATCATGGCCGGGGTGGACAAAAACTTTGACGGGCAGGTGGTTTTGCAGCCCGGGTACACGGTGGGCTTTTTGGAGCAAGAGCCCAAGCTCGACCCCGAAAAGACGGTGCGCCAGTGCGTCGAAGAGGGCGTCGCCGAAAAGGTGGCCCTCTTGCGCGAGTACGACGAACTCTCCGAGAAAATGGGCGATCCCGACTTGTCGGACGCCGCGCAAAAAAAACTCATGGACCGCCAAGGCGACGTGCAGGAGCAAATCGACGCGCAGGGCCTGTGGGACCTCGATTCCCAACTCGATCAGGCGATGGACGCCCTGCGCTGCCCCGAGCCCGACACGATCGTAAAAATTATTTCCGGCGGGGAAAAGCGCCGTGTGGCGCTGTGCCGACTTTTGCTGCAACAGCCAGACATCCTGCTGCTCGACGAGCCGACCAACCATCTCGACGCCGAGTCGGTGGCGTGGCTCGAAAAGCACCTCCACCAATACCCGGGCACGGTGATTGCCGTGACGCACGACCGCTATTTTCTCGACCATGTGGCGGGCTGGATTTTGGAACTCGACCGCGGCTACGGCATCCCGTGGAAGGGCAATTATTCCTCGTGGCTGGAGCAAAAGCAAAAGCGCCTCGCCGTGGAGGAAAAACAGGCGACCGCCCGTCAAAAGACCCTTGCGCGCGAGTTGGACTGGATCCACGAATCGCCCAAGGGGCGTCAGGCGAAGTCGAAGGCGCGCATTGCCGCCTACGAAAAGATGCTGGAGCAGGACTCGACCGAGCGCGAGCGCAGCCTCGAAATTTATATTCCGCCGGGCCCGCGCTTGGGCACGCTCGTGTTGCGCGCCGAGGGGCTGTCCAAGGCCTACGGCGAGCGCGTGCTGCTCGACAAGGTGAATTTCTCCCTGCCGCCCGGGGCCATCGTGGGTGTCATCGGGCCCAACGGCGCGGGCAAGACCACGCTCTTTCGCATGATTGTGGGAGAGGAAAAGCCCGACGCGGGCGCGCTCACCCTCGGCGACACCGTGAAGCTCGCCTATGTGGGCCAGTCGCGCGAATCGCTGCCGGACGGGGCCACCGTCTTTGAGGCGATTACGGACAATCAGGAATTTTTGCAGCTGGGAACCTTGCGCGTGAACGGGCGCGTCTACGCCGCGAAATTCGGCTTTGCGGGCGCGGACCAACAGAAGAAAGTGGGCCTGCTCTCCGGCGGCGAGCGCAACCGCGTGCATTTGGCGCGGCTCTTGCGGCAGGGGGCGAACGTCATCCTGCTCGACGAGCCGACCAACGACCTCGACGTGAACACCATCCGCGCGCTCGAAGAGGCGCTGGAATCGTTTGCGGGTTGCGCCGTGGTGGTTTCGCACGACCGCTGGTTTCTCGACCGCGTGGCGACCCACATCCTCGCCTTTGAGGGCGACAGCACCACGGTGTTTTACGAGGGCAACTTCACCGACTACGAGGCCGACCGCCTGCGCCGCTTGGGACAGGCCGCCGAGACACCCCATCGTCCGAAATACCGCCGACTAAGCCGATAATGCGCCTTGTCTTGAGCGGGTGGAGTTCTCTAGGATGGCCTTCCTCCGCCGCGCGGACGCCCGTGCATCGCACGGGAGCCGGGCGGTTTCTCTCTCCTTTTTTTCCGCGTATGAGCGCTTATGCCATTTTGGCCCTCGCGTTTGCGTTGGCCATGGACGCCTTTGCCGTGGCCGTGGCCACGGGCGTGTGCGCGCATGCGTTGCGCCGGTCGCAAGTGGGGCGCATGGCCGGGGCGTTCGGTTTTTTTCAGTTTCTGATGCCCGTCTTGGGTTGGCATGTGGGCCTGAGCGTGCGCGAGCGGATTGAAAACTGGGATCACTGGGTCGCCTTTGTGCTGCTCGCCTTTGTGGGCGGGGCGATGATTGCGGAGTCGTTCAAACCGCACGGCGACGAATGCCCGCGCAGCGACCCCACCCGCGGCTGGCATTTGCTGGTGCTCGCCGTGGCGACGAGCCTCGACGCGTTTGCCGTGGGCCTGTCCTTTTCCTTCCTGCGGGTGAACGTGTGGCCCGCTTCCGTCACGATCGGCGTCGTGTGCGCGGTACTGACCGTGATGGGTCTTTATTTGGGCTGCACGCTGCGCAAGGCCAACGCGATTGCCAGCCGCGCGGAGCTGCTGGGAGGTGTGGTTTTGATTGCGATAGGCATAAAAATCCTAAACGACCACGGCGTATTCTAGGGGAGCTGTCGCCGGACTATCGGGCTTCTCGGATGACGAAAGGCCTCGTACCACACCCGCACGTTTTCTCCGAAAACGCGCGCTCCCGCGATGAAAAGCCGCCCCATGTTGTGTGTCGGCTAGAACGCCGACAGTGCTACGTACCGCTCACTGCGTGAGCGCCCGCTCCGCTCGCCTGTAATAGCTCGCTGCGGCGTACTGCGTCGGCCAAAAGGCGGGGCAGTAAACCAGTACAGCCCCGCCCTTTGTCTGTCCTTGTACTTCGCCTTGGGCGGCTTTTGATCGCGGGCAGAGCGGGCGGTGGTAATGCCGCGCGTTGCGCGGATTTGAAGAGTGCAGGAAAATAGAAGAAAGATACTTCTCCTTCTTCGGACTTGGTTGACTGGCGAAGCCAGCATCACCACCGCCCGAGCTTCCCGCGCGCAAAAGGCCTGTCAGGCGAGGAGCGCGGTAGGGCTGATAGCGGGGGGCGTACCCACGTACGTCCCCGCTATCTGACCGCCGCGCCCCGGAGCCTCACAGGCCTTTTCCGCGCGGGAGCGCGTATTTTCGGAGAAAATGCGCGGGTACTCACAGAGGCCGCTCGTCATCCGAAAGGCCGCCGCGCCGTGCGACAGCCCTATTTGTGGTAGCGGGTGGTGGTTGTCGGGAATCCTAGCATCTGCGCCAGCGTGTCGGTCAAGGGCTCGGGCAGGCCGACTTGGGGGAGGGGGAGGGCTTCGTCCAAATCCTTTTGCGTGAGGCGGTAGGCGTTCACCGTGTAGTTGATTTGGAAAAGCGGTTCGCGCGCGCGCAGCCAGGCGCAGAGTTTGATGAAGCGCAGGTTGTTGTATTGCACCAGCAGCTGAACGTTGCGTTGCAATAAGGCGCCGCGGATTTGCTCCGGGGTGGCCTCGGGGGCAAATTCGAGGCCGTAGGGGTTTTGGGTGGCGAGGAGGCTCGCCAGTTCCTGCGCGGTGTGCGCGCGCGACTGCCACGACTGGATGAGAAGGGCCATTTGGCCGAACATGCGCTCAATCTCGGGCGTCCACTGGGCGGGGGCCTCGACGTAGACGTTTTGCAACTGGGTGGCGTGGATGAGGTACAGGCCCGGCTCCAAGGGCGGCACGGCGAGGCTGACGACCGCCCCCGTGATGCGGTAGGCGGGCAGATGGCGCGCCTGCAGGCCGTAAAATTCGGGCCAGCCGGAGCCAAAGAGGGCGTAGTACACGGGCTCCTTGTCGCCCTCGGCGCGGAGTTTTTCCACCGTCTTGACCACGGCGGGCACGTCCTGCCCCCAGTCGAGCGAGCTGTCGATGAGCGCGCGGTAGCCCTGAGCGGGGCCGCCGAGCAGGGGATTGAAATACGCGAGGAAGTGCGGGCGCACGCCCAGGGGCGAGAGCGCGTACCACAGCAGGAGCGCCGAAAGCAGCGCCTTGCCCCACCAGCCCTTGCGTATCCATAGAGTGGATACGCCGCCCAGCAGGATGTAAATGAGCGGGTAGATCGGCAGGATGTGGCGGTGGCCGATGTTGAGGTTGGTGAGAACGGCCATGCCGCCGTAGACGAGGATGCCCGCGAAGTAGGGGGTCAGCGGATAGAGGGCGAGCCCCCATGCGCGTAGGCGCGGGCCGGGCGCGGCGCGCACGCGGGCGACGCCCACAACGAGGGCGGCGGCGATAAGCGCGAAGAGCGCCAGCGGGGTTTTAATGCCGAAGGTGACTAGAAAATAGCTGCGCCAGCCGGTGTTGGATCGTTCGCCCAAGAGGAAGGCGCTGCGCTGTTGGCTGAAGGCGTAGGTGTGCAAAAAGCCGTGCAGGTAGGCTTCCGGCAGCAAGCGCCATTGCTCGACGGTTTGCAAAACGCCCAAAAGGCCGCCTATATTTTTAAGCGCGCTGTCCACATCGGCCTGCGTGCGGAGGCTTTGCACCAGTTCCGGCTTTTTGGCGGCAAGGCATTGCAGGAGCAGGTCGTTCTTTTTGTTGCTGTATTCCACGTGCGCGGAGCCCGCGGGCGCGCCGGAGAAACGGAAATCGTAAAAGCCCCACAGGACAATCCACGCGACAAACCCCGCGAGCGCAAAGGCGAGGGCTTGCCACAAAAACGCTTTTCCGCGCGAGGTGAGCGGGTGGACGCGGCGGCCAAGGGCAAGGGTCATCTCGGGTTTGCGCACCAGCACGGCGGCCCACATCAGCAGCGCCATGACGCCCACCAGCGGCGCGGAGAATTTCGCCACGGCGGTGAGCCCCAGCACCAACCCCGTGAGCAGCACGCGCCCCCAGTGGACGCGGTGCAGCATGTCCCACACGCACACGAGGCTTAACAGCATGCACAGGGCGAAGCTGACGTCGGAGGTGATGAGTCCGCCGTGGGCGAGCAAGTCGGGGCTAAAGCACGCCAGCGTCAGCGAGAGGAGTCCCCCCAGCGGCCCCCAGCGTCGCCGCGCGCACAGGTAGACGGCCAAGCACAGGCCGAGTCCCGCCACCGACAGCATAAACACGCGGCCTGCCAGCAGCAGGGCCTCGGGGTGGTTGCCCGATTGCCAGAGGAATTGGGTGGCGAGGTCAAAGTGGTTGCCGTTGACGCGCGCCGGGGTTTCGGGCAGGAGGGGCTTTTCTTTAAAGAAGAGCAGCGGCACGGCCCCCATGCGCTGTGGCAGGTTGCCGTTTTCGCTTTGGTAGCGGAAGTCTTGTTCCGTCCAGTAGGCGTAGCCGGAGACCAGATGAAAACCCTCGTCCGCCGTGAGCGTCGTGGCGCGCAGGCCCTGATAGGCCATGAGCCAGTAGACAACCAACAGGATGACGACGGCGAGCGTCTCGGTGATGCGCGCGCGGCGCGCGGGGGCGGGTGCCTCGGGGGTGTTCATCGGTGAAAACGGGATGCCTCCCATTAAACCGCTTGGGCGCGGAGGGTTCAATGAAATGTTTGATTGCCGTTTAAGCGAACCCATAAAAAGAGTTCGCCGCCGGAAGGAGAATTGGGCAATGTTTTGCCATCGCTTATGAAAACGTTTTTGCAACTACTCCTGTTGGGTGCGTGTGTGGTGGGCTTGTGGGCGGCTTCGTTTGAAGTGGAGGGCACGCTGGTCGATATCCGCCCCGTGACGCGCGGGGGCGACGTGTTTCCCCAACTCAAAGATTACCGCTACGGCAAGCCGCCCGCGCTGATTGACGGATTGCACAGCGCGGTGGGGTTGCCCGGTTATCCCGGGGTTGCCGCCGTGCGCAGCGCCGCGGCGGGCGAAGTGCTCGTGGGCTTGCCGCAGGACAATCCCGCGCCCGCAGGCTGGGAAAACACGCAACAGCGCGTGTATGTGGGGCAAGACACCTATTATGCCATTTTCCGCAAGGCCTATGACGCGGCGGGGCAGCGGCTCGACATCCCGCAGGGCGACGGCAAGCTGCCGCCCATTGTGTTTGCCAAGGAATTGAGCGTGCGCACCCAAGAGCCGCCCGGAGTGGTGATCGGCCGCATTGAGCGCATGCACTCCAAAATGATCACCAATCCCAATCTGGTGATTTTGCCCAACGGGGATTATCTGGCCAGCGCCAACGGGCTGAACGGGTTTTCGATTTTCATTTCCAAGGACAAGGGGCAGACATGGAGTTTGCAGTCGAACAATCAGGTGGAGTTGGGATTTTCCCGATTGTTTTGGCACCGGGGCGCGCTCTATATCATGGGCGTGAAAAACCCGCGCGAATCGACGGGCGACCAAGGGTATTTGGGCATCAGCCGCTCGGACGACGCGGGCAAAACATGGACGCCCGTCACGGATGAAAACAGCGGCGTGCTGATGCCGGGACATTATCACACGGCGCCCGTGTCGATGGTGGAGTACAATGGCCGGATTTGGCGCGCCATGGAACTGCGCGGGCCCAAGGAAAAGGATATGGCGGTTATCGCCATGGGCGTGGTGAGCGCCCCCGCCGACGCCGATTTGCTGAAGGCCAAAAGCTGGACGCTTAGCCAAATGCTGCCGGAGGGCAAGCCCGACGCCATTGAGGGCAATGTGGTGGTGGCCCCCGACGGCACGTTGAAGAATTTACTGCGCTACAACGCCTACGAGGGGCCGGAAAAGGCCGCCGTGATGTCGGTGGATAGCCCCCAAGCCGTGCGCTTTGACGCGGCGACCGACGTGATTGATTTCCCCGGCGGGGCCAAGAAATTCACGCTGCAGTACGACCCGGTGAGCAAGCTTTACTGGGCCATCACCAATCCCGCCAATCACGACGAGGCTTCGCTGTCGCACCCGGGGCGCTTTGCGCAGGGCGTGCACAACGGGCTGTTGCGCAACCGCATGGCGCTCATTTCCTCGCCGGATTTAAAGACGTGGACGGTGAAGGACTGGCTGATTGTCAGCGACAATCCGTTTTTCGACGGCTTCCAGTACGTCGATTGGAAAATCGACGGCGACGATATCGTGGCCGTCAGCCGCACCGCCTTTGGCGAACCGCGCGGGCTGCCCGTGCGCCAGCACGACGCGAACTTGCTGACCTTCCACCGCTTCAAAAATTTCCGCACGGAAAAAATCCCGACGATTGAATTGCACACCCTGCCCAAGCCGTTGGCGCAGCCCTAGGTCGGCGGATGACTATTGCGGATAGCCGACGGGGTGGCCGATTTGGATTTTCTGGTCGCTTTTGAGCGCGAGCGCGCGGGTGAGGGCCTCGTGGTCGAGCGTTACCCGCGGGTAAGTGCCCAAGCCCGCCGAGGCGCAGTAGAGGGAAATGTTTTGCGACACGGCCCCCGCACCCATGGCCGTCCATAGCTCGTTGGGAGCGGGATTGCTGACGAGCACCACGCACACGGGCGCTTCGCCAAAGCGTACGTCGGCGTCGGAAACCCCTTGCAGCGAATGCGAGGGGGCGTCGTAGCGGTAGACGCCCTTGGCCGTGCACAGATAGACTTCGATATTTTGGCGGTTTCTCGCCGAGGGCGCGGTGCGTCGTCCGTCGGGGCGGTTGACGCCGTTGGCGGCCCACAGCAATTCCGACAGCACGGCGGCGTCCGGCACGCGCGGGGTAAAGGCGCGCACGCTGCGGCGTTCGGCGAGGGCTTGCATGAGGGGCTTGCCGCCCGTTTTCGGCGGTTCGGGCAGGGGCAGCGGCGGGGGAGGGGCGGCGTGTAGGCCAACAGCGAACAGGCTGGCAATCAACATCAGGGCGCGCAGGATTTTCATGGCGGGAGATTACCGAAATTTGGGCGAGAGGGAAAGGACGGTTTTTCACGCCGAAAGCGATGGGTGTCATGGGGAAAATGGGTGATTTTTGGGCGAATCATCTGTCTGCGAGTATGGAATAAGCCCGCTTATCGGCCTCATTTTTCAAAAAATAAAAAACATAAGTTTTTTTATAATAATTATTTGCGAAACATAGGTGTGTGGGCTTAAAAAAATGCGTTGACGTCTAAAGTCTATTTATCTACTATTTAAGTATACTTTAATGAGACATTCGACGACAGCGCTTCCTTTCTTTGCAACTCCGGCTGAATTTGGCCGGGGCGCGAAAGCGCGCGGGCATGGTCGCGCGCAGGGTCGGTTGACTTCGGCTGTGTTGGCCGAAAGCGCGGGGCAAGGGCGAATGCGCGGTATGCGCTGTTGTTGCCGTTAGCCCGGAGGTGGAAGGGCGGTTATAAGCCGTCTTTTCTAAAAATAACCTCCGCCGTTTTTTAAGGGGCTTTTTCGCCCCGATTGCGCGGTGAAGCTGTGATTTGCCGCCGTTGTTTTCCCCTCCCATTACCAGACCAACTCATATCTCTCAGGAACTAAAAATGTCTACTCAACCAGAAACCAAAGCCGGCGCCGCCAAGAACGACGCCTCCTACGGATTGCGGGCACAGGCGCTTTCGCCGCTGGAAGTGCTGGCGCAATCCATCGCCAACATCGCGCCCACCGCGACCCCAACCGTCGTCATTCCGCTGGTCTTCGCCGTCGCGGGCAACGCCGCGTGGGCCGCCTATCTTTTTGCCCTGCTGGGCATGCTACTGGTGAGCGCGAACATCAACGTGTTCGCCCGCCGCTCGGCCTCGCCCGGCTCGCTCTACACCTACGTGGTCGAGGGCCTTGGGACGTCCTGGGGCATCGCCGTGGGGTGGATTTTGTTCGTGGCTTACGTCACCTGCGCCTCGTCGGTGACGACCGGGTTTACCAATTACGTCAACGTGCTGATTAAAGACCTGACGGGGGTGGCGAGCGTTTCGCCCGCGCTGTCCGTGGTCATCCTCGGCATCGGCGTGTTGGCCGCATGGTATGTGGCCTACAAGGACATCCGCCTGTCCACCCGCCTCATCCTCGGCATCGAATTGATCGCCGTGGCGCTGACCATTTCGGTGATTGCCGTCACCTTATACCAGCACGGCTGGAAGCTCGACTGGGTGCAGCTCAAGTTTGAGGGCGTCACCTTTGAGGGGCTGCGCATCGGCTTGGTGCTGGCCATCTTCAGCTTCGTGGGCTTTGAAAGCGCCACCGCGTTGGGCAGCGAGGCCAGAAAGCCCCTCAAGACCGTGCCCGCCGCCGTGCGCCGCAGCGTGATTTTGGTGGGTTTGCTCTTCGCGATTTCCGCCTATGCGGAAGTGCTGGGCTTTGCCGGCAGCGCCGTGACGCTCGACAAGAGCGACGCGCCCTTGCAAGTGCTCGCCTCCAACGCCGGAATCCCCCTTCTGGGCAAGGTGATTACCGCCGGGGCCATCATCAGCTTCTTCGCGTGCGTTTTGGCGAGCATCACCGCGGGCGCGCGCATTTTCTTCCTCATGAGCCGCCACGGGCTGTTCCCGAAAGTCTTCGGCCACGCCCACGCCAGCAACTTGACCCCGCACGTTTCGGTGACGCTCTCCGCCATCATCGCGTTTGTGCCCGCCGCCATCCTGACCGGGCTGGGCAACGGCCTGTTCGACATCTACGGCTGGATAGGCACGACCACCACGCTCGCCTTCATCGTGGCCTATGCGGCTATTTCGCTCGCCGCGCCGATTTACCTGAAGCGCCGCGGGGAACTCAAGGGCTTCCACGTCGTCATTTCGGCGGCGTCCATCGCCCTGCTGGGCATGGTGTTGCTCGGGCTCGTGTATCCGCTGCCGGGAGCTCCCTATTCGTATCCGATTTACGCCTTTGTCGCCTTGGCGCTCTTCGGGCTCGCGCTCGGGGTATTTGTGAAGTTCCGTTCGCGCGTCGTTCGCGAGAACATCCACCGCGACATTGTGGCCATCAACGAACGTTTTAACGACGCCGGTACCGGCATCTAAGCTTACGGAAAGTACCCCTCTCATGTCTTTCGCCAAAAAAATAGACCTGCTGCGCCGCGATTGGTCGCACCTTATCCACTCCCAGCACCACCCGTCGGAGCACCGCAATCCGCACGTGTGGACGACGGGCAAGGGCATTCGCCTGACCAACAGCGAGGGCGAAACCTACATCGACGGACTCAGCAGCATGTGGAACGTGTATTTGGGGCACGGTCGCAAGGAATTGGGCGAGGCCGCGAAGCGCCAGTACGACAAACTGGCCTTCGCCACCGCCTACGCGGGCGCCACCAACGAGCCCGCCGTGGAGCTGGCCGACAAGCTCAGCCGCCTGACCTATCCCAACATCAAGGCGTTCTTCTTCACCTTGGGGGGCTCGGACGCCACGGACACCTCCGTGCGCACGGCCCGCTTCTATTGGCAGGCGAAGGGTATGCCGGAAAAAGTGAAGGTGATTTCCCGCAAGCTCAGTTATCACGGCTCGACCATCGGAGCTTCCGCCTTGACGGCGGTCGAGGCGTTTTCGCAGGACTTCGGGCCGAGAACCCCGAACGTGCTGCACATCGAATCGCCCTATCCGTACCGTTTTAAGACGGGACGGCGGGGCGTTTCGCCGGGGGTGGCCGCCGCCGATTTGCTGGAGGAAGCCATCCTGCACGAAGGTCCCGACACCGTAGCCGCCTTTATCGCCGAGCCCGTGCAGGGCGGCGGCGGGGGCGTCATTGTGCCGCCGGACGACTATTTTCCGCGCATCCGCGAGATTTGCGACCGCTACGGCATTCTCTTTATCAGCGACGAGGTGATCACCGGTTTTGGCCGCACGGGCCGCTGGTTCGCCCTCGAACACTGGGGGGTGAAGCCCGACATCGTACAATTTGCCAAGGGCATCACGAGCGGCTATTTCCCGCTGGGAGGCGTGGGCGTTTCCGACGAAATCAAGAGCGTCCTCGACAGCACTAGTCCCGCGCGGCGCTGGTGGCACGGCTACACGGCCTCCGCGCACCCGGTGGGCTGCGCCGTGGCCTTGGAGACGCTGCGCATCCTTGAGGAGGAAAAGTTGGTGTCGCGCGCCGACAAGCTCGGCAAGCAGTTGCTGACGCGGCTCTCCGAGCTGAAGAAGCACCCCCACGTGGGCAACATCCGCGGGCTGGGCCTGCTGGCCGCCGTCGAATTGGTGGAACACAAGCCCACCAAAAAACCCTTCGATCCGAAAGCCAAAGTGGGCGAGCGCCTGAAGTACGAACTGCTCCAGCGCGGATTGCTCACGCGGCTGCTCGACGAAACCATTTGCTTGGCGCCGCCCCTCGTTTCCACGCCCGAGGACATCGACGAGATTGCCGGAATCGTCATCGAGGCCGTGCACGCGACGTTCCGCAAATAATTAGCGCTTCATTTTTTCAAATTCAAACCCATCCCTCCCATGTCACGCATTCCTGCCCTCACCTACGAAAAGGCCGACCCCCAGACGCAAAAGCTCTGGCGCGAGGTTGAGGAAACTTACGGCTCCGTCAGCCAGATGAAGGCCGTGCTCATCCATTCGCCCGCCGCGCTGCACGCAGCGTTGGAGTGGTACGCCCTGTACAAAAAGACGAAGCCCTATCTGGGCGAGCGGCGCATTCTGCTGTTCAGCAACGCGATTTCGCGCGAGAACGCCTGCACGCTGTGCGCCACCTACATGAATGCGGCGCTCAAAAAATCGGGCGAAGACCCCGACTCGCCGACGCTCGACGACAAGGACAAGGCGCTCGTGGACTACGGCCGCCAGCTGGCCCGCGACCCCAACCGCGTGCGCGACGAACTCTTTGAACGCCTGCGCGCGTATTTCACCGACGCCCAGATTGTGGAAATCACCACCTTCGGCGCGCTGATGATATTGAACAACGTTTTTAACGGCGCGCTGCAGGTAGACCTCGACGCGCACTTAAAGCCCTATGTGGTGGAGCCCGACAGGGCCTTCGCCGACTCTTCCAAATACCAGAAGGAGCCCGCCGTATCATGAGTACTTCCCCGCTTCATTTTGAAACGCGCCAGCTGCACAGCGGCCACACGCCGGACGCCGCCGTGCGCGCGCGCGCCGTGCCCATTTACCAGACCACCTCGTTTGTGTTTGAAAACTTCGAGGCGGCCAAGGCCATTTCCAGCGTGGAGGCCTTCGGCTTCGACTACACGCGCATCACCAACCCCACCAACGAGGTGTTGGAAAACCGCATCGCCGACCTCGAAGGCGGCACGGCCGCGCTCTCCGTGGCCTCCGGATCGGCGGCGACGGCCTATTCCATTCTCAACATCACCCACACGGGTGACGAGATTGTGGCGGCCAAGACGCTCTACGGCGGCTCGTTCAACCTCTTCCAAAACACCCTGCCCAAGCACGGGGTGAAAACGCACTTGGTCGATCCGGAGGATCCGGACAACTTCCGCCGCGCCATCAACGAGCGCACCAAGGCGATTTTCATCGAGACCATCGGCAACCCCGACATCAACATCATCGACTTTGAAAAGGTGGCGAAGGTGGCGCAGGAAAACGGCGTGCCGCTCATTGTTGACAACACCTTTGCCACGCCCTACCTCTTTCGCCCCTTCGACTACGGGGCCAACGTGATTGTGCACTCGGCCACCAAGTATCTGGGCGGCCACGGCAACAGCATCGGCGGGCTTATCGTGGACGGCGGCAATTTCAACTGGGCCAACGGCAAATTCCCCGACTTCACCACCCCCGACCCGGCTTACAGCGGCTTTGTGTTCTGGGACAAGTGGGGCAATTATCCGGGCGTGGGCAACATCGCCTACATCATCAAGGCGCGCCTGCACTACCTGCGCGATTTGGGGGCGACCTTGAGTCCCTTCAACGCCTTCTTGCTGTTGACGGGCATCGAAACGCTCTCGCTGCGGCTGGAACGCCATGTCTACAACGCGCAGAAAATCGCCGAATATCTGAACGCCCATCCGCAGGTGGAGTGGATCAATTATCCGGGCTTGCCCACCAACCGCTATCACGCGCTGGCGAAAAAGTATCTGCCCAAGGGGCCGAGCGCGATTTTGGCCTTCGGGGTCAAGGGCGGGTTTGAAAAGGCCAAGCGCTTTATCGAGGCGCTCAAAATTTTCTCCTTCCTCGCCAATGTGGGCGACTCGAAGTCGCTGGTGGTTCACCCGGCCACCGTCACGCACGGACAGCTCACCGAAGCCGAGCAGCGGCTGGCGGGCGTCAAGCCCGAGCAGGTGCGCCTGTCCGTGGGCACCGAAAACGTGGACGACTTGATTGCCGACTTGGATCAGGCTTTTCAGAAAATCCGTTAGGGATCACTATGCACTACATCGACGACATCACCCAGGCGATAGGGAACACCCCGCTGGTCAAGCTGAACCGCATCGGCGCGGGGCTGCGCTTCAACCTTTTTGCGAAGGTGGAGGCCATGAACCCCGGCGGCAGTTCGAAAGACCGCATCGCCCTGCGCATTGTGGAGGACGCGGAAAGACGCGGCCTGCTCAAGCCGGGAGGCACCATTGTGGAGGCCACCGCCGGAAACACCGGCGCGGGGCTGGCCTTGGTCGCCGCCCGCCGGGGATACCGTTGCATCTTCGTGCTGCCGGACAAGATGAGCGCCGACAAAATCAACCTGCTCAAAGCCTACGGCGCGGAAGTCATCGTCACCAAGACCAACGTGACGCCGGATTCTCCCGAAAATTACAACAACGTGGCCGACCGCATCGCCCGCGAAGTGGCGGGCGCGTTCCGCGCGGGACAGTTCACCAACCCCGAAAATCCGCAGGCCCACTATCACACCACCGGCCCGGAAATTTACGACGCCCTCGAGGGCAAGATCGACGTGTTTGTGGCGGGCATGGGCACGGGCGGCACCATTTCGGGCGTGGCGCGTTTTCTCAAAGAGCGCATCCCGCATGTGCGCGTGGTGGGGGCGGATCCGGAAGGCTCCATCCTCTCGGGCGACACGCCGCATTCCTTTAAGGTCGAGGGCATCGGGGAGGACTTTATCCCCAACACCTTCGACCGCAAATTGGTGGACGACATGGTGCGCATTTCCGACGCCGAGTCGTTTGCCACGGCGCGGCGGTTGGCGCGGGAAGAGGGGATTTTGGCCGGCGGGTCTTCCGGCACCGCGGTGGCCGCCGCGCTGAAATACGCGCAGCGAATGCCCGCCGGGGCGAACATCGTGGCCCTCCTGCCCGACACCGGGCGCAATTATCTGTCCAAAATCTTTTCCGACGACTGGATGGCGCAGAACGGGTTTTTGAGCTACGTGCCCGAAAGCGCGCACGTGGGGGACGTCCTGCGCATCAAGAACAAGTATGTGCCGGTCATTTACGTGTCGCCCAAGGACACCGCGCGCACCGCCATGGAACGCATGCGCGAAAACGGGTTTTCGCAGTTGCCCGTCATTGAGGGCGGGCAGTCGTACGGCTCCGTCACCGAAACGGCGCTCATACGGCTCTTGCGCGAAGGCGGGTCTTTGGATACAACCACGGTGGCGGACATTCAGGGCGAGCCCTTCCCGCTGCTGGACGAAAGCGTGTCGCTCACCGAATTGCAGCGGCTGCTCATTGCGGGGGCGGGCGGCGTGCTGGTCGCCAACGGGAACGCCGTCACGGGCTTCCTGTCCAAAATCGACCTCATCCACTTCCTCTACAACCGCACATAGACCCGTGTTATGAAATTTTCCACCAAGGCCATTCACGTCGGGCAAGCCGCCGACACCGCGACGGGGGCCACCATTGTGCCCATTTACCAGACCTCCACCTTCACGCAGGAGGCCATCGGCGTGAACAAAGGCTACGAATACTCGCGCTCGGGCAACCCGACGCGCCGGGCGCTCGAACTGTGTTTGGCCTCGCTCGAAAACGGGCGCTGGGCGCTGGCCTTCGCTTCGGGGCTGGCGGCCAATATGGGCATCCTCTCGCTGCTCAAACCCGGCGACCATATTGTGGCCGTCGAGGATCTGTACGGCGGCAGCTACCGCATTTTCTCCAAAATTTTGGAGCCCTTGGGCATCCACACCACCTATGTGGACGGCACCGATATGGAGGCCGTGAAAAAGGCTTTCCGCCCGGAGACAAAGCTGCTGTGGGCGGAGACGCCGAGCAATCCGCTGCTCAAGCTTGTGGATATCGCCGCGCTGGCCGAGATCGCCCAGCGCGCGCGCGTGCTCTCGGTGGTGGACAACACCTTTGCCACCCCCGTGGCGCAAACGCCGCTGGATTTGGGCATCGACATTGTGGTGCACAGCACCACGAAGTACATCAACGGCCATTCTGACGCCGTGGGCGGGGCCGTGATTTTAAAAGACGCCGACTTGCGCAAGCGCATCGCCTTTTACCAAAACGCCGCCGGCGGCACGCCGGGGCCCTTTGACGCGTGGCTTATCCTGCGCGGGGTCAAGACGCTGTTGTTGCGCTTCGAGCGCCACAGCGCCAACGCCCAGAAAATCGCGGAGGCCTTGGAAAAGCACCCGCGCGTAAAGGCCGTGCATTATCCGGGATTGCCCAGCCACCCGCAGCACGCGTTGGCCAAGCGCCAGATGCGGTTTTTCGGCGGCATGATCTCCTTTGAAATCGACGGCGGGCGCGAGGCCGTGCAGGCCGTCATCGACAAATTAAAACTTTTCTCGCTGGCCGAAAGCTTGGGCGGGGTGGAGTCGCTGGTGTCCTATCCCACCGCGATGACGCACGCGAGCATCCCCGAACCGGAGCGCCTCGCCCGCGGCATCACCGACGGGCTCATTCGCCTATCGGTGGGCATCGAAGACGCCGACGATTTGCTCGAAGACATTGTGCAGGCGCTGGCATAGGCCGCCGCACAGGGGATCGGGCGTGCGCGTTCATTTCTTGTAAAGCGGGGGGATTCACTTTATAGATACAAGTTGTCCTTCGGGACGATGTCTTGCTTATTTTTCCCATAAAGTCTTCCATACTCCTCTAAATGGATACCCTAAAATGCGTCGGGCTTGCGGTTCTTGTGTGCGCGGGTGCGGCTGTCTGCTTTGCGGACGAGGGCACGGCGCAAACGGGCAATCAGCGGATTGCCTTTTTTATTGATAAGGCGAAGGCCTTGGGCGAGAAGAACCATTTGACGCCAGATGCGTATGCGCTGACATCGGTCAGGCTGCGGTATAAGCCGAATCTGGTTTTGAACGCCATCCGCCGCAAGAAAAACGAGACGGATCCCTTTCCCTATTCCGACGCCAACACCTATGTGCTGCGTTGGCATCGGGCGCCCGATTTTTATGGAAAATTGCTGACGCATTACAGCGAGCGCGACATGTTTTTGGCCATGTTCGACCGGGTGGTGAAAGACTATTTCTTTGTCGCCGTTTTGTTTTCCTCCACCGATCCCGGCGAAAAGGGCGTTTTGTTCATGCTCGACACCGACACGGGAAACGTGCGCGAGCAGCATGCGGTGGACAGCTTTTTGGACAAGACCAAACACGCGGATTACCTGAAGGTCGCTTCCGCCGATTATTATAAAAAAGCTTTGGCTATTGCCGAGGAATTTCTCAAGGAAAAGGCCCGGAACGCCCGCATGGACGATGCGGCGGCCAAAGACCCGGTGACCTCGCTGGGGTATCTCGACGGGTTGTTCTATGTGGAAAGAAGCCACATTTTTAATTGGAATCTGATCCACTCGAAATCGCCCATCCCGTGGGGCGGCACCACGCTGGTGTGGATGGCTCCGGGTTCGAACAAGATTGTGGGAGACCACTGCAGCCGCTAAAGACGGGGCGGATTTTTCCGAGAAGGTTTTTGACCCACGGGCGGGCCTTGTGTTAAATGGCGGGGACTTCCCCTATGCCCGACCATCGACCTTCCTTGTTTGTGCGCTGGGTGCGCGCGCCCTTGCATTGGCAAATCGCGCAGGCGTTGCTGTTGGCGTTTTTTGCGGCGACGCTCGTGCGCGCCAGCGGCTCCGCCGATGCGCCGTGGGCGCACGCTTTGGTGAGTGCGGCGGCCTTTGTGGGGGATTTGTTCCTGCGGGCGCTTTCCATGATGGTGGTGCCGCTGGTGGTGTGCTCGGTGGTGACGGGCAGTTTGCAGCTGGGGCAGGGCAAGCGCCTGCTGGCCGTGGGCGGCAAGACGATCGCCTTTTACGCCGTCACCTGCGCGCTGGCCGTGGGGCTGGCGCTGTTGCTGATGAACGTCATCGCCCCGGGCCGCATCGACGCGGCGAGCGCCGCGCGGATTTTGGGCGAAGTGCCCGCCGCCGCCGTGCAGGTGAACCATGGGGCGTCCGACATCGCCGCTGTGGTGCTGCGGCTCTTTCCGCCCAACATTTTTGCGGCGGCTGCCGACAACACGCAGCTGTTGGGCATTATCGCGTTTTCCATCTTGTTGGGGATTTTTATCCACCGCCTGCCGCCGCGCCATGCCGAGCGCCAGCGCGAACTGTGGGAGGGCTTTAATCTGCTCTTCCAGAAAATCACGGAGTTTATCCTGCGCTTTTTGCCGTTGGGGGTGCTGGGGCTCGTCTTTCCCGTGTGCGTGCGCGCGGGCTGGACGGTGTTGATGCCCGTGCTGTGGTTTATGCTCACGGTGATGTTGGCGCTGTTTGTCCACGCGGCGGTGGTGCTCTCGCTCATCCTGCGCGCGGGCGGCATCCCGCCCTTTAAACACCTGCGCGCGATGATGCCCGCGATTTTCACGGCGTTTTCCACCTCCTCGTCGGTGGCGACCGTGCCCGTCACGCTCGAATGCGTGGAGCAGGCGGGCGTACCCAAGGATATTGCGGGGTTTTCCATCCCGCTGGGGGCCACCGTGAACATGAACGGCACGGCCCTGTACGAGTGCGCCGCCGTGCTGTTTATCGCCCAGATTTACGCGAGCGCCGGGGCCGCCCCGCTGAGCGTGGGCGCGCAATTATTGGTGGTGCTGCTGGCCTTGCTGACCTCGGTGGGCGTCGCGGGCATCCCGTCGGCGAGTTTGGTCGCCATCGTGGTGATCGCCGGGGCCGTCGGCCTGCCGCTCGAAGCCGTGGGGCTGATTTGGGTGACCGACCGCGTGCTCGACATGCTACGCACCAGCGTGAACGTCTACGGCGACACCTGCGCCGCCGTGTGGGTGGCCAAGAGCGAAGGGTCGGGGGTGTATGGGGAAAACAAATCGCCGCAGGGGGTTGATGCCGCCGAATAACTAGGCCTTGCTTTGATTTCACAAATGGCGCTGGAGCCTTTTCGCTTTTTAAAGGCAATAAGTGCGGGTGAGGGAGGGATTGGCTCGCGCGGATAAACGCGCTCGGGGTTCGCCAAGGGCTCACCCCCGTTGCTGGCGCAACGTCCTTCCGCTCGCTTAAACGCTCGCTACACGAACTAATGGATGTGCATTCGTTTGGCTCACGTCGCCTGCTCGGCGGTGTTTGGTCCTTTTTTCGTGTCCTCGCCTCTACGATGCCTACGGCATCGCGTCGGCTCGAAACCCGAAAAAATGCCTCAAACCCTGCTGTCGCATGCTCGTTCCGCCAAACGAACACACACCCTTCGGGGTTCAAATCCATCCCTGTGCTAAGGGAGCGGTTGGCATTATAGGCCTTGCGGAGAAAATGGTGGTGAGGGAGGGATTGGCTCGCGCGGATAAACGCGCTCGGGGTTCGCCAAGGGCTCACCCCCGTTGCTGGCGCAACGTCCTTCCGCTCGCTTAAACGCTCGCTACACGAACCCTTGGGTTCAAATCCCTCCCTGTGCTAGGCTATAAGACTTACATTATAGGCCTTGCGGAGAAAATGGTGGTGAGGGAGGGATTCGAACCCCCGAAGAGCGCAGCTCGACAGATTTACAGTCTGCCTCCTTTAACCACTTGGTTACCTCACCAGAAATAAAGGCTAAAGTATCTAACTTAGAGAGTTGGTCGGATTTGCCAAGACAAAAATTTCAACGGGAGATGCCGCTTATGCCTGCCGTAGATTGTTGGGGAGCCTTCGCCCAGCTGAAAATGCAAAAGAATAAGACAGGACGGGCGAAGGCATAAACGCTACGCGCTTGAAAGGTGGGTGGCGGGTAGCGTATAAAAGCCTTTCTATGAGAGCCCCCTCCTTTGTTTTCGGAGTCCTGTTGGCGGTGTGCGCGTGACGCTGGGGTGGTGACGGCAAAATGCGTTTGCCAGCGGGGGGTAAATGCAAAAGAATGCGGCGGATGGACCGCGATGACAAAACGCCCGAAAATGAGCCCAAGCCCACGGCTACGCGCAAAGCGCCTGCCGAGGATGTGGTGGAGATTGTGACCGTCGAAGACGACGGGGCGGCCAAGCACCGCGTGTGGGCCAAGGTGGCCGGGCTCGCGGTCGTGGTGCTGGCGTTGCTGTTTGTGTTTGTGAAGTCGTGTGCGGTGGGCGAAAAGGGCATCGACGCCGTGAGTGACGCCGTGCGCAACGTGAGCGCGGGGGCCGCCACCGCGTATGCGGACATGAAGCGCGCCGCCGGCAGCATTTGGGGGGAGATTTCCAGCAAGGGCGACACGAATTATTCGTACAGCATCGTCTTTAAGTCGGCCAAGGCGCTCGACAAGTACGTCATCGCCTCGAACAAGGACGTGGTGACCGAGCGCATCGGTCGCAAAAAATGGTTTTCCACCGCCGAGGCCGTGCTCAGCGGGAACGCCACGTTTGAATACTACATCGCGCTGGCCAAGGGCATGCGCATCGAGGCCACCCAGACGCAGGACGGGCGGCCCATCGTCTACTGCATTTTCAGCGACCTGAAGCTGGACACCCCCGTGAAGTTTGAGCTGCGCCACGTGGAGAATGTGAAGAACGGATTTTTAATCGACGAGCAGGACATGGTGAACGCCTACCAAATCAACCGCCTGCAAAAAGACCTCGCCCGCGAGGGCAACAGCTCCATCAAGCTGGCCTTTGCGCGGGAAAAGGCCGCCGAGTCGCTGCGCGCGCATTTTTTGAAGGCGTGGTTGCCGGACGTGCCGTGGGATCAGGCGCGCGTGTTTATCGCCTTCGATTCCGAAAAGCTGGAAGCGCCCGCCGGGCGCACCTTCACCCTCAGCCTGCCCGTGGCCCCCGAAGGCCGCCCGCTGGAAGGAGCCCAGCCCTAAATGCCCAAGCGAGTGGTCATCGTGCGCAAGCAGGCGGCGCCGCCGCCCAAATCCGGGCGCGGTTGCCTCGGTTCTGTCGCCGCGGCGCTGGGGCTGGTCGTGTCCGGCGCTTATTTGCTGAACCCCGGTTTGGGCGTCTTTGATTTTCTGCCCGACAACCTGCCGTTGGTCGGCAATCTCGACGAGGTGTTTTTTACGATTTTGTTTTTGTCGTGCCTCGCGTATTTCGGGTTGGAGATTCCCTTCCTGAGCCGCCGCTATGGTATTCAAAAAACGGATACACATGCGGACGCAAAAGCGCCGCCCAAGCCCGTCGAGGGGCGGGACAATCCCCCGCAGGCATAAAAAAACGCCTTCCGTTGCGGAGGGCGTTTTTTTGTGAAGGCGTTTGCGCCTTTAGATTTTGGCGAGGGCTTGGTCGAAATCGGCGATGATGTCGTCGATGTGCTCCAATCCCACGGTCACGCGGATGAGTTCGGGGAGGATTCCGGTCTTGGCCTTCTCCGCGTCGCTCAACTGGCGGTGGGTGGTGCTGGCCGGGTGCAGCACGCCCGTGCGCGCGTCGGCCACGTGGATGACTTGGGCCGCGAGCTGGAGGGAATCCATGAAGGCGGCCGCGGCCTTGACGTCGCCCTTGACGCCGAAGGTGAACACGCCGCTGCAGGCTTTCAGGTATTTTTTCGCGCGCGCCTTTTCGGGCGAGGAATCCAGCCCCGGGTAGTTGATCCACGCGACTTTCGGGTGCTTTTCCAAGTGGCGGGCCAGCGCGAGGGCGTTGGCGCTGTGGCGCTCCATGCGCAGGGGGAGCGTCTCCAAATTCATGTTGATGAGGTAGGCGTTCAGCGGGGCCAGCTGGCAGCCGATGTCGCGCAGCACATGCGTGCGGGCCTTGACGATAAAGCCGAGGTTGCCGAAGGTTTCCGTGTAGACAAGGCCGTGGTAAGAGGGGTCGGGCGTGCTCAGGTCGGGGAATTTGCCGTTGGCGAAATTAAAGTCGCCCTTGTCCACGATGACGCCGCCCAAGCTGGAGGCGTGGCCGTCGGCGTATTTGGTGAGGCTGTGCACGACGAGGTTGGCCCCAAAGTCGAAGGGGCGGCACAGGGCCGGGGTGGGGAAGGTGTTGTCGATCGCCAGCGGAATGTCGGCGGCGCGCGCCACGCGGGCGAACTTTTCGATGTCCAGCACCTTGACGCTGGGATTGGAAAGCGTTTCGCCGAAAATAAACTTGGTGTTAGGGCGAATGGCGCGGCGGATTTCGTCCTCGGAAGCCTCTTGGTCGACGAAGGTGACCTCGATGCCCATCTTCTTAAAGGTGTGCGCCAAGAGGTTGAACGAGCCCCCGTAGATGGTGCTTGCGCTCACGATGTGGTCGCCCGTGTTGCACAGGTTCATGATGAGCACGGTCGTGGCGCTCTGGCCGCTGGCCAGCGCAATGGCCCCGACGCCCCCTTCGAGCGCGGCCATCTTGCGTTCCAGCACTTCGACCGTCGGATTCGACAATCGCGTGTAAAAATGCCCGGGCGCTTTGAGGTCGAACAAGTCGGCCAATTCTTGCGCGCTGGTGTAGCGGAAGGTGGTGCTTTGGCAAATCGGCGGTACGCGCGATTGCCCGTTTTCGGGGGTCCACCCCGCCTGAACGGCCAGGGTTTCGATATGCGGTTGGCTCATGAAAAAACGGAAAATTTTACGTTACGCGCACCACGCCCTCGTAGGCCCAGCGGTATGTCCAGCCCTTGCTGCGGCTGAGATAGCGGATGCGGCGGAAGGTGAGTTCGTAGGTGTGCGCCTTGCCCTGAAGCATGGCGTTGTAGTGCTCTTCGGGCCAAAGCTCCGCGTCGGGCAGCTGCTTGGCGGCTTCTTCCAATTGCTCGATATGGGGTAAAAATTTGGTGCCGGGCATCCCGCCATCTAAAGGCATGCGGCGCGCTTTTTCAAGGCTCTTATGGGGCGGGCGTCGCCTGCGCTTTTTCGCGCACAAATTCGAGGGCCGAGGCCGGGTCGTCGCTCATCCAATATTCGATTAGGGATTTGGAAAGGGCGGTGCGGGCGGTTTCGTCGCCCACGCTGTCGGCCCACGCGAGGGCGGTGCGCATATCGTAGGGGGCCAACGCGCGGGCAAAACCCTCGACGGCGGCGTCGCGCCCCGGGCCCGCGCTTTGCGATTCCAGCCACTGCGAAGCCGCTGCGGCGTCGCTGTCCGCCCATGCGCTTGCCAGCGCGCGCAGGGCTTCGGGCGGGGTGTCGGCGGCGCTTAAAAATAGGGCGGCTTGCGCGGGTTCTTGCGCGCTCCAAGTTTCCACCACGGCGGCGAGGGCTTGGGCGCGCAGCTGCGGGGTGGTCACCGCGAGGGCCCAGCGGGCGCTTGCTTGCGGATCGACTTGCGCGAGGCCGCGAATGACGGCCAGCCCCGCCGGGGTGAGCGCGCCCGTTTGCACTTGGGCGTCGGCCCATGCGCGGGCTTGGGGGAAATCGCTCTGCGCCCACGCGCTGGCGAGGGCCTGCGCGGCGCGGTCGCTGGCGGCGTTGGGCGGCAGTTCGCCCAGCCAGTGCGCGGCGGCGATCGGGTCTTTGGCCCCCCATACCCCCATGAGCGATTCGAGCGCCTCGCCTTGCGAGCGGTCAATCGCCATGCCGGAGGCCCATGTGGCGGCGGCGTTTAAATCTTGGGCGGCCCAAAAGGAAAGGCCCTCGCGCAGCGCGCCGAGGCGCTCTTCGCCTTGCAGGGAACCTTCGGCCCACGTGAGGGCGCTTTTGGCGTCGGCCTTCACCCAGCGGCCAAAGACTGCCAGCACGGCCTTCATGCGCGCGGGGCCCGCTTTTTGAGACATTAAAATATCGTCGATTTGCTCGGACAGCGGCGCTTCCTGCGGCGGGGCAGGGGCGGCTACGGGTTTTGTCGCGGGCGTGTCCTGCGCGGGTAAGGGCGTTTCGCTGGCGGGAGCCTCTTCGGCTTTGGCCCAGCGCATGAGCGCGTTGCGCGCGTCAAACATGAGTCCTATCAGAATCGCGGCGGCGATGACTGCGGCGATAATTTTAAGCGGACGGGCCATACTGCGTCTTGCTCGGGGGGCGTTTGCACCATTGCAAAAAAGAAGCCGCCGTCCCTACCCCTAAGGACGGCGGCCATTTATTTCTACTTAATACCCCAATGTTGGCACTATGAAGAAGCCAACGTTCATTACCTTAACACACGGGTTGTGTGAGGCAAGCGTTTTTTTGAAGAAATTTTTAAAATTTTTGTAAATATTTTATTATTAATAAAATAGAGATTTAAAAATTTTTTAAAAATATGAAAACGAGGTGTGCAAAAGGGGGCAAAAAGGGGCGTTTGCGGGAGGGCTTGGCGCGGGGGCGTCCCCGGGAAGGGGTGGAAAGCGAGGGCGAGCCCGGCCCGCGGGCGGCGTTTGCGGGGAACTTGGGGGCGCGACAGCGGTCGAAAAAGGGTAACGGTTTTAGGTCTGGTTAAAAGGGTTGGTGTGGCCCTCGGGCGTGCGGTTAGTTTGCGCGCCCAATATGGCGGCGCTCTGCTTGGTGGCAGAGCGCCGTTTCTTTTCCCCTAAGGGGGGGCTGGCGCTGGGCTCGGCGGCCTTGAGGATGACGGGGGGCCTCGGTGAAATCACCCGCCCGTTTTGTCCCAAAACGGGCGTTCCCGCGATGAAAAGCCGCCCCATGCTGCGTACTGCGTCGGCCAAAAGGCGGAGCAGCACCGAGTGCAGCCCCGCCCTTTGTCTGTCCTTGTACTTCGCCTTGGGCGGCTTTTGATCGCGGGCAGAGCGGGCGGTGATTATGCCGCGCAAAAGCGCGGATTTGAAGAATGCAGGAAAATAGAAAGAAAAACTCTTTTTTTCCCATTCGGACTTGCCTGACTGGCGAAGCCAGCATTAACACCGCCCGCTCCTCCCGCGCGGGAACGCGCGTTTTCGGAGAAAATGCGCGGGTGTGGGCAGAGGCCCCCCGCCATCCGCTCTACCCTTAGGAAGTCCGTGCGCCCGCCTTGCGGCGGCGGGCGAGGGCGGCGCAGATTGCCGCAATCGCGAGGAGGAATGCGGCCAGCGCGGGCTCGGGGACGGCGGTTATGTTCCACGCTACGCCGTAGGTTTCCGGGTCGGTGTAGTCGCCGTAGACCATGCCGTCGTGGACGATGCGGATTGCGTATTGTCCGGTGGCTTCGATGAGCAGGCTGATGTGCTCCACCGCGTTGTACAGCGAGCGCGAGGCGGCCACGGCGGCGACCAAGGTTTCGCCGTCGCTGGAGAGCAGCCAGATTTCCAGATTGAGATTGGCGAGCGCCTCGGCGGAAATGGCGTAGTCCTCGTCGGTGGCGGCGGCCACGTCGGCGTCGTCGATGTCGAGGTTCATCGTGGTGTCGGCAAACCACGCGAGTGTCACGGTGAGGGTGTCGGCGGCGGCGATTTCGCCCACTTTCCAGAAAATGCCGTTGGTGTCCATCTCCACGTTGCCGTAGGCCCAGCCGCCGGTATTGAACAAATAAGTGCCCAGCGCGCGCTCCAAATTCATGGAGCCCGCCCCCTGCGCCCAGTCGAGGGATTGGGTGGTGACCGTCACGTTGTCGAAGCTTTGCGTGTAGGAGCCCAAATCCATGCGCAGGGTGAAATCGACATCGCTCAGGCGGCTCTGGCCGTTGTCCCAGCCCGCGAGCTGGTCGGCGCTGCACAGGAGCACCGCCTTGATCACCCGCGCGTCGCGCGCGTTGACCGACCAGTTGGCGGTGTTGTTAGCCTCCAGCGCGAGGCTCGCCGAATTGAGCAGGGCGACCCCGGCGGACACCACGGGAGCGGCGTAGCTGGTGCCGCTGCCGATGGAATAAAGATTCGTCGAAGACGAGGCCGTGCCGTCGTAGTAAGCGGTGGCGATGTCCGCGCCTGGGGCGAGGATATCCACCATCGCGCGCACGTTTTGCACCGTTTCTTGGGTGACAGGATTGTAAAAATCGCCGGGGCCGCGGCTGCTGAAGGTGGCCGTCTCGGTATAGGTGTGCGCGGGTGAGGAGGCGCCCACCGAAATATTGTTGTAGCCGGTCGCAGGAGACCCCACGGTGCCCGCGTCGGGGCCTTCGTTGCCCGCCGCCGCCACAAAGGTGGTGGTGGGATTGGCGCGGGCGAAGGCGTCGAGCATGTTGGCCACCCAGTCGTCGGAGGCCTCGGCGGATCCGCCCCAGCTGCTGTTGATGACGTTGGCACTGCCGAAAAAGTGGCGGTAGGTACTGTAGAGCGAGGCGGTCGTCAGTTCAAACGAGCCGTTTTCCTGCAAGTTGTAGCCGATGGAGCCCGATTGCAGCGTGGACATCGGGGCGATGCCGAAGGAAACGTAGCTGTAGCCCCCGCCGCTGAGTTCCGGGCCCAATCCGCCGATGATGCCGCCCACCGCCGTGGCGTGCGCGCTGAGTTCGCCGGAAGAGCCGACCCCGACATAGGTTTCGTTGCCCGCTTGGTTGGCGAGGGCCTCGTGGCCCGTCCAGACAAGGCCCGACTCCACATTGGCCACGGTGACGCCCGCCCCGTAGACCCCGACATTGTAAAACGCGTCGGCCCCGACGAACAGGTTGATAGCGGAAAGGTCGAAGCCGTCTTCCAGAACGATGGCGGAGACCACATTGCTTTGTCCCGTGGCGCTGTCCGGGATTGCGACGGCCTGCACCCGCGACAAAAACGCGCAACCGAACAAAACGGCGGCGGACAACAAGGCGGGAATACGCAGGGAAGTCATGCGGGGAACGCCGTGCGGGGAAAGGGCGCGTGCGTCTGTGGCAGTGTAAAGAAAACGCGATTTGTTTGTAAACGCGAAAAGCCGCGCGCGGGGAGCTTTGGCAAAGTTTCCTTGCTCAGGGAGTGCCGGGCATGATAAACCCAAGAGGTCACATGCCCGAACCTGACGCATCTGCCCCCGCCTCGCCGCCCTCTGTTTTTGAGAAGCTGTTCAGCGCGCTGAAAGAGTTAACCGCCCCGCAACGCATGGCGGCGGCCCTTTTGTGCGTGTTTGCGTGTTTTGTGGTGTATGACCAGATGTATTACTGGCTCAACCGCGAGGACTACGAGTTCGGTTTTTTGGTGGCGTTTTTTGTGCTCTATGTGGTGTATGACCGTTGGCCGCGCATCCGCGCGCTGGCGGTGGGCGCGCCCGGGGAGCCGACGGCCCCCGAAGATCCCCTGTGGAAGCGCGCGCTGGCCGGATTTTTCTTTTATGGGATGACCCTGGGGGCGCTGCCGATGCTGGCCCTCGGCGGATTTTTGCGGCTGGTGACGGGCGTGAATGAAAACAGCTCCGTGCTGTTGACGCTCGGATTTGGTTTTTTCTGCATCGGCATTGTCTATTGCGTGGGCGAGTTCAACGCGCAGGGCAGGGCGCTTTGCGTGCGGGAGCGCTTAAAGCTGTGCGGTCTGTTTGTGTTTCCGGCGTTCATCTGGATTATCTCCGCGCCCTTGCTTATCCTGTTTGAAACGCGCGTAAAATTGGCGCTGCTGAATTTGGTGACCACCGTGGTATTCGGCATCTTTGATGTCTTGGGCTATCCCATCATCCAAGAAGGCAACGTGCTGCAACTGCCCTTGGGGGCTGTGGGCGTGGCCGAGGCTTGCTCGGGCATCCGCTCGCTGACGGGGTGCATTTTTGCGGGCGCGTTTTTGGCCGCCGTGTATTTCGACTCGTGGGGCAAAAAGCTGTTGCTGGTGTTCGCCGGGGCGGCGCTGGCCGTGTGCACCAATATAGTGCGCAGCTGTTTTCTCACCGCATGGGCCTATGCCTACGGGCCCGACGCCATTGCGGGCACCGTGCACGACATCACGGGTTATGCGGTGCTTGGCGTCACTTGTGTTCTGCTTTTGATTCTGGTACATTTGCTCAATCGCCAATGGATACCGCCCATTGAGGACGAATCCGCTCCGCCGGAAAATCCTCCCGCCTAACCTTTATCCCTCAGCAAGGTCGCTATGAAAATTTTAATGGTATCTCCCGAAGTGGCTCCCTTTTCAAAAGTGGGGGGATTGGGCGACATGGTGGGTTCGCTGGTCAAGGCGCTGGGCCGCTTGGGGCACGACGTGCGCGTGGTCACCCCGCTGTACGGCAGCGTGAAACCCTCCGACGAGCGCCGCGAACGGCTGAGCGCGCTGGAAGTGCGCTTGGGCGGCGGCCATGTGGAGGGCGCGCGCGTGTGGGAAGAGCCCATTTCTTCCACGGACAGCGCGCGGGTTTACTTTTTGGAGCACTGGGGTTATTTCTCGCGGCCCGAAATTTACGCGGGCCCGTGGGGCGAGCACGCCGACAATTCCGAACGTTTCACCTTTTTGTCGCGCGCGGCCCTTGACCTGTGCCACGCGCTCAAGTGGTATCCGGACGTCGTGCACTGTCACGACTGGACGACGGGCTTTGTGCCCGTGTACTTGAACACCGTGGACTGGAACACCCCGCTGGGCGCGGCCGCCTCGGTGATGACGGTGCACAATCTGCAGCATCAGGGCACTTTTGGGCGCGAGAGTTTCGCGTTTTCCGGCCTGCCGTGGGAAACCTTCCGCGCCGACGGCATCGAGGCCCTCGGCAACGTGAACATGCTCAAGGGCGCGCTGTATCACGCCACCAAGATCACCACCGTTTCGCCCAACTACGCCCGCGAGGTGCAAACTTCCGCCTACGGCTGCGGGCTCGACGGGGTGTTGCGCTTTCGCGCCGGGGACTTGGTGGGGGTGCTCAACGGCATCGACACCGAAGTGTGGAACCCCTACCGCGACCGCTTCCTGCCGCTGCGCTACCATGCCGATGAAATGGAGGGCAAGGTGCTGTGCAAGGAGAGCTTGCAAACCCACTTTGATTTGACGGTCGATCCGACGATTCCCATCTTTGCCGCCGTGGCGCGCCTGTACGACCAAAAGGGGCTCGACCTGCTGGCCGACATCGCCCCGGGATTGGTGAAAGACATGCGCTTGCAACTGGTGGTTTTGGGCGCGGGCGACGAGGCGTTGGAAAACCGTTTCCGCGAGTTGGCCGCCTTTTATCCGCGACGCATCGGCGTGCATATCGGCTATGACGAAGGGCTTTCGCATTTGGTGGAAGCGGGGTCGGATTTCTTTGTGATGCCCAGCCGCTTCGAGCCCTGCGGGCTCAACCAGATGTATTCGATGGCCTACGGCACGCCCCCCATTGTGCGCGCCACCGGGGGCTTGGTGGACACGGTGGAGCAATATGAAGAGGGTACGCGCAAGGGCACGGGCTTCATTTTTGAAGAACCCAGCGCCGCCGCGCTGTATTACGCGATCGGCTGGGCCAATTCCACTTTCTACGACCGCAAGGCGGACTTGGCCGCCCTGCGCGCGAACGGCATGCGCAAGGACTTTTCGTGGGCCAACTCCGCGCGTACCTACGAGAAGGTGTACGGCTGGGCGAAGGACGCCCGCGCGCGCGGGCGCTGAGCGGACGGGGATGGCGCGTGTTTAACCCCGCCGGATGTGGGGGGGCGTGCATGGCGGGGCGGGTGATGCCAGCCCCCGGCCTCCTATTGGAAGAAATTGCCGCGAAATAACTTGCGGTTTCCGAGTGCGCGCGGAAAGCCGTGATAAAAAATAACGGAAAGAATCGGGCGACTGTAATTTTCGCGCTTGCCCTCGGGGGGAAAGATGGTTTGAATGAACCTTTAGTCGGATGACGTTTCCCCTTGCGGCGTTCTCTGCGCCGCCAAACGGGAGGCCTCCGGCCCCTTCCTATGGAGCACCGCACACCCAAACGCATCTATAGCGCTCGAGCCCTAGAATCGTGGTTCGAGAAGCTTTCCGGCGGCTGGGAAAAGGACTTTTCCGACGAGGCGCTCGCGCTGGGTCGGGCCTTGTACAAGCGCGACGAAGTGCGCACCTTGGAGCTGACCGACCAGTCGGCCAGCGTCCACGCCCGACGCGCGGAAGTGGATTGCTACGCGATGCTCGACTGGCCCAAGAACGGCAAGCTCGCCGTGCGCTGCTCCATCGCCCACGAAACCTACGGCAACGCGCTGGCCGCCGCCGGGCTTTACGAAATTGAGGAACTGGTGTCCGAGGAAGTCTCGGCCCTGCCCGGCGAAGAGGCTCCCAAGAAAAAAGAAGCCGCGCCCAAAAAAGAGGCCCCCAAGGCCCCCGCGGTTTCGCCCGCGCGAAAACTGCGTCTAAAATTTGAACCGCTGCCGTCCGGACTGGTCATCGACGTGTACTGGGAGGGCGCGGGCAAGACCGTGCAGGCCCTCAGCCCCCTCAACGGCAAAGAGGAAGTGACGCCCCCCGAGCGCGAAAAACTCATCCGCTTGGCGAGCCTCGCGCGCAAGAGCGGCTTCCACCTGCTCGCCGACAAGGGCCGCTACCAGACCGAGGGCTACGACCGCGTGCCCGAGTTTATCGTCCACGAGCTGGAGGGATGGCGCAAATATTTCGACATCGAGGATTGCGAGGAATTCCAATACCTCTCGCGCGGAGTCGCCGACGTGGGCGTGGCGGGCAAGGCCGTTTCCTGCGGGGCCGACCACCTCAAGCTCGACTGGACGCTCTCCATCGGGCGCGAGCGCCTGAATGTGGCCGAGGGCAAAAAGCTGCTGCGCCAGCCGGATTTGCCCGTCTACCTGAAGGGGCGCGGCTTGGTGCGCCTGCCCAGCGAGCGCGCCCAGTGGCTGCTCGACTGGAAAGACATTTTAAAAAATCCGCTCTCCGGCATCCTGCCCAACTACATGCTGTTTTCGCTCTTCGGGCAAAGCGCGTTTAAGATGCAGGTGTCGAAGGAGCTGACCACATGGCGCGAGGCGCTCTCGCAAGACCCCGCCGAAGACGACCGCGTCCTGCCCGAATTTTTGCGCCCCTACCAAAAGCAGGGCGTGCGCTGGATGCGGCATTTGCTGTTGCACGGTTGCCACGCGCTGTTGGCCGACGAAATGGGCTTGGGCAAGACGGTGCAGATTCTTTCGCTCCTGCGGGCGTACGCCATCGAAGACTCTCCGAGCCTGATTGTGTGCCCGGCCTCCGTGGTGCCCGTGTGGCGCGCGGAAATCGAGCGCTTCTTCCCCGGCACCGCCGTGGAGGTGCTCAAAAGCGGCCACGACTTCGTGGAGACAAAGGGGTCGCACCTGTGGATTTCCAGCTACACGCAGCTGCGCCGCCACAAGAGCCTGCTCGACAAGGTGGAGTTTGGCTACGTGGTGCTCGACGAGGCGCAGTTTATCAAGAACCCCGAAGCCAAGGTGACGCAGGCGTGCCAGTGCCTGAAGTCGCGCCACCGCGTGGCCCTGACGGGCACGCCCTTGGAAAACCGCTACCTCGACGTGTGGACGCTCTTTCGCTTCCTCATGCCGGGGCTGCTGGGGATTCGCCGCCATTTTGAGGCCGCGCTCGACATGCACGCCGCCGAGGCGCTCGCCGACCGCATCCGCGCGCAGATTGCGCCCTTTGTGCTGCGCCGCACCAAGCGCGACGTGGCGCGCGAGCTGCCGCCGAAGGTGGAAGTGGACCTCATGTGCCCGATGACGGATTTGCAGCGCGAGGAATACCAGCGCCTGTCCGCCGAGGGATTGCAGTCGCTGGGGCCCAACATCAACGAGGCCGTGCGCCAGCGTTCGATGGGCTTCCTGACGCTGCTGACGCGCCTGCGCCAAGTGTCCTGCGACCCGAATTTGCTGCCGTGGGTGGACACCGACCTTTGCCAAAGCGGCAAGCTCAACGCGCTGTCCGAAAAGCTCTCCGAAGTGCTCGCCAGCGGGCACAAGGTGGTTATCTTTAGCCAGTTTGTGACGCTGCTTAACCGCGTGCGCAAGCTGCTCGACGAGCGCTTTGCCCACATCCCCGTGTACGAATTGACGGGCCAGACGGTGGACCGCGCCGTGCCGGTGAGCACCTTCCAAAACAAAGACGGGGCCGCCTGCATCTTGGTGAGCCTGCGCGCGGGCGGCACGGGCATCACCTTGCACGCCGCCGACTACGTTTTCCTGCTCGACCCGTGGTGGAACCCCGCCGTCGAAGAGCAGGCGATCGACCGCGTGCACCGCATCGGGCAGGATCGCACGGTGTTTGTGTACCGCATGATCGCCGCCGGCGGCATCGAAGAGCGCATCCAGCAGCTCAAGGCCGCCAAGCGCAGCCAGTTCGACCGCGTGGTGGGCAAGCTCATCGACGTGTCGGACTTCGGCAACTATTTCCGCTCCCTCAACGATTTGATCGAGCTGATTCCGACCGCCGACGAGGCCAATTCCGACCAAGCCGCGCTGGCCGAGGCATCCGCCTTGCCCGAGCCCGAAAGCAACGCCGAAGAGTACTACGCCGACGATGACGACGCGCAAGACGAGGCGTCGGCGGAAGAAACCCTTGACACCCAGACGGTGTCCCTGTAGATTTCAACCTTTATCCATACCATTTCTCATGGCCAACATTAAGTCCTCCAAAAAAGACATTCGCCGCTCGGCAGCCCGCGCGGACCGCAACGCCAAGACGAAGTCGCGCATCAAGACCCTCACGAAGAAGGCTGCGAAGACTCCCGCCGACGCCCGTACCTTGATCTCCTCGTTGGAGAAGGCCACCAAGAGCAATGTCGTGCACCCCAACAAGGTCGCCCGCATCAAGAGCCGTCTGGCCAAGCTGGCCCAGACCAAGGCCTAATCGCCGCGATTGCCGCGATTAAAAAAAGCCTCCGCAAAACGCGGGGGCTTTTTTTGTGCCCGCCCCGTGCGGCGAAGCCGCGACGGCTCGACGCAAAAAAACACGTCCGCGACGGCGAAAGGCCTTGATTGGGGGTTGCCGCAGGAGGCCGAAACGGATTTCATCTTTCTATGGCCGAGACACCCGATCCGTTTATCAGTTTCCCCCCCGATACGTTGGGGCCGCAAAGCGTGCGGCTCGACGTGCTTTATTTTGGCGAGGGGCTGCTGGGACTGAACAAGCCCGCGGGAATTGCGCTCGAGCCCCATCCGCTGTGGCAGGGCGTGCCCGACGTGCGCACCGCCTTGCGCGCGAGCGACCTTGCGCGGCCTTCGTTGCTGCCCTACGGGTTTGACGCCCCGCGCGGCATCGCGCACATCGACCCGGACATGTCCGGCGTCGCGCTGGTGGGGGTGAACCCCGCCGGCATGGAGCGCTGGCGCAACGTGTTCGGCTCGCGCAAGCTGGGGTTTCATTACCGATTTTTGGCGCAGGGGCCGGAGGACAAAACGAGCTTCACCTGCGAGCTGCCGTTGGCCGTGCACGACCAAAAGGCGATTGTGCTGGTGACGCACACGCAGGGCAAATCCGCCGTCACGCGCTTTGAGCGCGGCGAAAAGGCGGGCGCGTTTTATTGGTGGAACGCCTTCAGCGATTTTCCGCGCCCCCACCAAGTGCGCGTGCACGCCGCCGAGAGCGGCCTGCGCATCATGGGCGAAACCCTCTACGGGCAGGGCGCGCCCGAGCCGCTGCTTTCCGCGCTCAAGGGCCGCTTTAAAAAGCGCGACGAGGAAAAGCCGCTGTGCGGCGCGCTGTGCCTGCATCTGGCGAAAGTGGTTTTGCCCGACGGCACCGCCATCGAGGCGCCGCTGCCGGAAAAACTGGCGCTGTTGGCCGACAAGCTGGCGGCCTTCGCCTGAGGATTTTTTAAGGGGCCGGGTCGCCGAAGACCCCGCCGCCCAGGAGCGTTTCGCCGTCGTAAAAGGCGCAGATTTGACCCGCCGCAATCGCGCGCTGGGGCCGTTCGCATTCGACAACGGCCTCGTTCTCTCCCACGGGGATAAAGCGCGCGGGCACTTTGGGGTCGCGGTAGCGCGGGCGAATGTGCACCACGCTCTCCGCGGCGATCGGCGCGGTGATCCAGCTCAGCGAATGCACGCGGAAGGCGCTGGCCCACAAGCCGGGGGCCTCGGGGCCGTCGAAGGCCACGATCAGGCGGTTGAGCGCCGTGTCTTTGGCGACGACGACATAGGCCTTGTGGTCGGTGTTGGAGGGCACGTTGAGCCCGTGGCGCTGGCCGAGGGTGAAATTGTGCAGGCCCTTGTGCGCGCCCACCACGCGCCCGTCGGCGGTGACGATCTCGCCCGGGTTTTCCGCGATGTGGTGGGCCAGAAAATCCTGAATGCGGATTTTGCCCAAAAAGCAGATGCCTTGGCTGTCCTTTTTCTGCGCGACGGGCAAGTCGGCCTCGCGCGCGATTTCGCGCAGCTGCGGCTTGGTGAGATGCCCCACGGGAAAGCGCGCGGCCCGCGCTTGTTCAGGACGCATGAGGGCCAGAAAATAGGATTGGTCTTTGTTGGGGTCAACCCCTTCCAAGAGCGAAACCGTGCCGTCGGCGTTTTCGCGGCGGCGGGCGTAGTGGCCGGTGGCCACCGCCGAAAAGCCGCGCTTGCGCGCGTAGTCCAAAAAGATGCCGAACTTCATCTCGCGGTTGCACAGCACGTCGGGATTGGGCGTGACGCCCTCGGCGTAGCCGTGAATCATATACTCCACCACGCGCTGGCGGTAGGCGTCGATGAGGTTGACCACCGCGAAGGGGACGCCGATTTTTTCGCACACCGAGCGGGCGTCCTTGATTTCCTGCTGCCACGGGCAATGCTTGAGGACGTTGATGCCCTCCTCGTTCATCCACGTCTTCATGTAGGCGCACTCAATGTCGAAGCCCTGCCGATGCAGCAGCAAGGCGGCGACGGCGCTGTCGACGCCGCCGGAGAGGGCGACCAATATTTTTTCGGCGGACATAAGGCGTGGAACCCCCATTCTATTTTCTCCGGGCCGCCGTGCCAAGCGGTTTTGCGCGCGCGGACGCAAGCGTGTTTCGGCTGCGAGGATGTTTGAATGGCAATCCGGCGGCGCGGCGCACAAAAAAATGTTTTTGCGTTCCCTTTGGCGGCTTTCGCCGTACAATGACGAGGATATTTTTTATATACCATGCTGACCACGCCGCATATCTTGGGAGCTTTTTGGGAGACGACCGAGCGCGGGGTTGCCTATTTGACGCGCGATTGGAAGGACGAGGACAAACTGCCGCCCCTACTGATGGGCGACGGCACGGCCCCCAAGCTCATTCGTCGCGTTGAGCCGCTTTATTTTGCCTACCGTTCGGGGTATTGCTTCGACGGCGACACCGTGGCCTTTGTGCTGTGTCCGCCCTTTTTCCAAAATCTCGACTGGGAAAACGAGGCCGTCTATGTGTCCGGGGATTTTAACGGCTGGGGCGAGGCCGTGGGCGACGAGCGCTGGCGCATGCAGCCGGAAATCCACGCGGGGCTATGCGTGCTGGTGCTGCGCGTGCCCAAGGGCGACATTGTGTCCACCACCGAGCGGGCGCGCTTCAAGTTTGTGACGGGAACGCGCCAGTGGATTGAAATCCCGCGCCGCGCGCCCAACGCCGTGCAGGACGGCAACAACCGCAATTTTGAAATTCAGCCGGACGTGACGGGCAAAAACCTGTTCTTTTTCTGGCCGGAAAAGGCCCACACGCTCGGGCGCACGGAGACGCTCGCGTGGGACGGCGCCAAGGGGCTGGAATACTGCGAAATCCGCGAGGGCTTTTTGCTCTTCAAGCTGGATCCCGACGGGCCGCAGGGCGCGTTGGTGTGCGGAGACAGCACGGTTTTCCGCCTGTTTGCGCCCCGCGCCACGGAGGTGAAAGTCCACTTTCGCCCCAACCGCCACGAACACGGCGCGCGCACCTTGGCCCTGACGCGCAACAAAAACGGCGTGTGGGAAGGCTGCATTGACGAGGATTTGGACGGCTGGTTTTATTACTACACGGTGGGCGGCGAAAACCGCGACGCCACCCGGGGATTCGACACAAACGTCAAGGTGATGGATCCGTGGGCCAAGGCGGCCATCGGGCCCGAGCGCTTGGGCATGGTGATGCGCGAGGAGCGTTTTTCATCGGCGGGCAGGACGCGTTTTCAACCGCCTTCGTGGCATGATTTGGTGATTGCCGAATGCCACGTGCGCGACGTGCTCAAGTACGCCACCCAGCCGTTGACGGACGCCCAGCGGCGCGGGTTTGCCGGGCTTGCCAAGTGCATGGAAGACCCCGAATTTTATTTGCGCAAACTCGGGGTCAACGCCGTGGAGCTGCAACCGGTGCAGGAAAACGACGCGCCCAACGCGCAGGCCTATCACTGGGGCTACATGCCCGTCAACTTTTTCGCCCCCGCCAGCGCCTACGCCACCGAACCCGAACACGGTTCGCAAGTCGCGGAGTTTCGCGACATGGTGCAGGCCTTTCACAAGGCGGGCGTCGCGGTGATTTTGGACGTGGTCTACAACCATGTGGGCGAGCCCAACCATCTCTTTCATATCGACAAGGGCTATTATCTCAACGGCGATTTTACCGGAGAGTTGACCAACTGGAGCGGTTGTGGCAACGACCTGCGCACCTACGCCCCGAACGTGCGCCGCCTCATCATTGAGAGCCTCGTTCACTGGGTGAAGGCGTATGATGTGGACGGCTTTCGCTTTGACTTGGCCGACATCGTGGGGGTCGCCACCCTCAAGGAAGTGGAGCGCGCGCTCAAGGCCGTAAAACCCTCCGTCATTCTTATCGCCGAGCCGTGGAGTTTTCGCGGGCACATCGCCCACGCGCTGCGGCACACGGGATTTGCCTCGTGGAACGACGGCTATCGCGAGTTTGTGTTCCAATACCTGATGGGGCAGGGCAACCGCGACGGGCTCAAATATTATCTCGGCGGTTCGCAGGGACACTTGGCCCGCTGGCCCGCGCAGAGCGTGAACTACACCGCCTCGCACGACGACTACTGCTGGATCGACAAAATCACCGAGAACAAAAACCACGACGGCCAGTGGCCCACCGCCACCGACCAGCGCCGCACCCGCCTGATGTTCGCCCTGCTGTTCATGTCCTTGGGCATGCCGATGGTGGCGCAGGGGCAGGACTTTTTGCACTCCAAGCGCGGCGACAAAAACACCTACCAAAACGGCAACCTCAACGCGCTCGACTACGAGCGCGCCTGCGATTACTCGGACACCGCCAATTACGCGCGCGCGTGGATCGCCTTTCGTCGCGGGGCGGGCAAGGGGCTCTTGTGCCTGTCAAAGACTCCGCCCGACACGTTTTTGCGCTTCTTCGACGCCCCGCACAGCACGACGCTGGCCTGCCTGTACAATGCCGACCATTCGCACGGCAAACACCAGTTGCTATTTGCCGTCAACCCACACCCGTGGAGCGAGCGCATTCCCACCGACGGGCTCGACCCCGCGCACTTCCGCCAGCTGGCCGACCACAACCGCTTTTTCGCGCACGGGGGATTGAATCCCGACTTCGTTTGGCACGAGGGCGAGTTGCGTATGCCGGCGTTTTCGTGCGCGCTTTACGAGACCCGTCAGTAGCCGCGCGCACGGGCGCGCTCCTTGCATTCCTTCGCGCTTGCCCTGTAATGGGGGAAGGGGCAAAATGTGTGCTTTGTTGTTTTTACATTCCTATGCCAAAACCCCGTAAGACCCCCAAGGCCAAGGCGGCTTCCGCCAAGGCGTCCCCCTCCCATAAAGCTCCCGGTGTGAAGTTCGCCAGCGGCGAAAAGATTCCGCTCGAAATGCACAAGGTGCGCGTGGTGCAAAAGCTCCATCTGGTGCCCATTGAGCGCCGCTTGGAGGCCATTCGCGACGCCGGATTCAACACGTTCCAGCTGAGCACGCGCGACGTGTTTTTGGATATGCTGACCGACTCGGGCACCAACGCCATGAGCGACAACCAGATTGCCGCCATGAGCCGCGCCGACGACGCCTACGCGGGATCGCAGAGCTTTGAGCGCCTGCAGGAGGCCGTCGAGGAAGTGTTCGGCAAAAAATGCCTGCTGCCCGCCCACCAGGGCCGCGCGGCCGAGAACATCCTTGCGCGCACGTTCGTTCAGCCCGGCCAGTTTGTGCCGATGAACTACCATTTCACCACGACGCTCGCCCATATCGACCTGAACGGCGGCAAGATCGTGGAGCTGCTTTATCCGGGGGCCACCGACATCCGCAGCACGAACCCCTTCAAGGGCAACATCAACATTCCCGCCCTACGCAAGCTCATCAAGGCCAACGGGGCCGACAAGATCGCCTTCATCCGCATGGAGGCCTCCACCAACCTCATCGGCGGCCAGCCCTTCTCGATGGCCAACCTGCGCGAGGCCAACCAAGTGGCGAAGGAAAACGGCATCAAGCTGGTGCTCGACGCCAGCCTCATCGGCGAGAACGCCTATTTCATCAAGGCCCGCGAACCCGAATTCAAGGACGCCTCCATCGCCGCCATCTTGTTGGAAATGTGCGCGCTGGCGGACATCGTGTATTTTTCGGCCCGCAAGGTCAGCTCCTCGCGCGGCGGCGGCATTTGCTCGAACGACAAGAAGATCATCGCCCAGCTCACCCCGCTGGTGCCGCTCTTTGAAGGCTTTATGACCTACGGCGGCATCTCCGTGCGCGAGATCGAGGCCATGGCCGTCGGCCTGCGCGAGACGCTCGACGACTCCGTGATTTCGCAGAGCCCCTCGTTCATCGCCTACCTCGTCGCCCAGCTTGAAAAGCGCGGCGTGCCGGTGGTGACGCCCGCGGGCGGCCTCGGCTGCCATGTCGACGCCATGAGCTTTGTCTCCCATGTGCCGCAAAAGCAGTACCCCGCCGGGGCGCTGGCCGCCGCCTTCTATCTGGTGTCCGGCGTGCGCGGCATGGAGCGCGGTACCATTTCCAGCGTGCGCGACAAGGAGGGCAACGACATCTTGGCCGACGTGGAACTGCTGCGCTTGGCGATGCCGCGCCGCGTGTTCACGCTCTCGCAGGTGAAGTACGTGGAAGACCGCCTCGTGTGGCTGCACCAAAACCGCAAGCTCATCGGCGGGCTCACGTTTGTGGAAGAGCCGCCCGTCTTGCGCTTTTTCAACGGCAAGCTGGCCGCCACCTCCGCGTGGCCGGAAAAGCTGCTCAAGAAGTTCCGCAAGGACTTCGGCGACTCGCTGTAATCGCCGGACGCAAAAAAAAGACGCCCTGTTACGGGGCGTCTTTTTTTTGCGGGACGAGGGCGGATTACAAACCCTTGCCCGCGTCGGTGATGACGGCGATTTTGATGCCCTGCATCGACAAGTTGGTCTCGAAGGCCTCCGTGATTTTTTCGAGCGGGAACTTGTGCGTGATGAGCTTTTCCATCGGTAGGCCGACGCCCTTGGCGCGGCGCAGGAAGTCGAAGGTCGTCACATAATCCTGCGGGGTGTAAACCCAGGAGCCCACGAGGGAAATTTCCTTTTGGCACAGGTCGAAGTGGTGGTTGACGCTGCTTTCGCCCCCGTCCATGAAAAAGCCCACTTCGCACAGGCCGCCGCCGCGGCGAATGTGCTTCCAAATGCCGGAGGCGGCCTTCGCCACGCCCGTGCACTGGAAGGCGAATTCCGCGCCGAGACCGTTGGAGACGGCTTTGACGGCCTTCACCATGTCGTCGAAATTCGGGTATTTCGTGAAATTGAAGGTGTGGGTCGCGCCGAAGTTTTTGGCGAATGCCAAGCGGGCGTCGTTGCCGTCCACCGCGATGATATGCTCAATGCCGAGGGTGCGCAGCACCGCCATCACGAGCAGGCCGATGGGCCCGCAGCCCTGCACGAGCACCACGGTGTCGAAGCGCAGGAGGCCCGTGGTCTTGGCGCGCTCAACGGCGTGGACGGCCACGGCGGCGGGCTCGACGAGCAGGCGCTGGTCGAGCGAAAGGCCCGTCACGTTGAAGAACGTGGAGCCGCTGCGCACCTTGATGTATTCGGCAAAATAGCCGTTGAGGTGCGTGGCATCGTCGGGCATCAGGCCGTAGATGCCGCAGTTTTCGCACAGGTTGGTGCGCGCGGGGGTGTTCTTGCAGGCGTTGCATTTGCCGCAGGGGATGATGCAAGTGACAATCTTGTCGCCCAACTTCACGGGGCGGCCCGCCGTGTCGGTAGACACGTCCTTGCCGATGGCGACAATCTCGCCGGAGCCTTCGTGGCCGAGCACCACGGGGCAGAGCTTGAAAGGGTCGCGCACATACTCGTGGGCGTCGGTGCCGCAGATGCCGCAACCCTCGACGCGGACGATAAACTCGTCGTCGCCGATGGGAGGCAGGGGATATTCGCGGATTTCAAACGTTTTGGGGGCGGTCAAGAGGGCGGCTTTGGAAGTTTGGTTGGTCATAAGCGTTTTTTATGACTGGAAATAGTCATAAAATTATAAAACAAAATTTGACAGACTCCGTCAATCTTTTACAGCCGCCCGCGCCCTGCGCGCACAGGGCTTGCGGCGCGGGCCCTCCTGCGGTAAAAGTAAGCCCGATGCTACATATCGGATGCCATCTCTCGGTCGCCGACGGGTATACGGCCATGGGAAAGACGGCCCTGTCCATCGGGGCCGACACCTTCCAGTTTTTCAGCCGCAACCCGCGCGGGGGCGCCGTCAAGCGGCCAACGGCGGCGGATGTGCAGGGGCTGTGCGCACTGATGAAGGAGCACCGCTTCGCGCCGATTTTGGCGCACGCGCCCTACACCTACAACCCCTGCGGGGGCACGCCCGCGCTGTTGGATTTTGCCCGCACGGCCATGCGCGAGGATTTGGCGGCGCTCGCCGTGATTCCGAAGCTGATGTACAACCTGCATCCGGGCAGCCACACGGGGCGCGGCATTCCCGAGGGTATCGACGGGGTGGTGGCCACCCTCGACGCCGTGTTGACGGAAGCAAACCCCATCCCCGTTTTGCTCGAAACGATGTCGGGCAAGGGCAGCGAGGTGGGCGGCGCGTTTCGCGAATTGCGCGCCATCATCGGCGCGACAAAGTTGAACAAACAACTGGGCGTGTGCTTCGACACCTGCCATGTGTACGCGGCGGGCTATGACATCGTGAAAAACCTCGACGGGGTTTTGAAACATTTCGACCAAGTGGTGGGGCTGGAACGCCTGAAAGCCGTCCACCTCAACGACAGTTACGAGGCGTTTGAATCGCACAAAGACCGCCACGCCCCGCTGGGCAAGGGGGTGTTGGGCTGGAAAACGATCGTGGCGGTGATCAACCACCCCACGTTGCGCAAGCTGCCCTTTTATCTGGAAACGCCCTGCACGGTACCCGAGCATGCCGAGGAAATCGCGCGGCTGCGCAAGGTGTTTAAGGAGCGCCGTTAAACGATGCGCGCTTTTTTCGCGATGGTGTGCGGATGCCTGTGCGGCGCGGCTGCGCTATGGGGCGCGGCGGCGCCATTGCTCAGGGATGCGGTTTTCGAAAAGGGCGTTTTGCTTTCGGCGCTGTCCACGCGGGTGCCCCCGCGCGCGGACGTGCGGCTCTTTGCCCCGGAAAACGGCCCCGCGCCCGTCTGGAAGATGGCGCAGTGGGGATCGCGTTTTGATTTGGCGGGAGCCAAACCCCAAGAAAAAGACGGTTGGATTTTTTATGAAAACGAGGGCAAGCGCGCGGGACTGTTGCGCACGGTTGGGGCGGCGACGCTGGAATTGTCGGTGTTCGGTGGGGCCGAGTACGGCGGCAAGGCGCGCAAACCGGGCGAGGATTGGCCGCATTTGCTGGTCGAACAGAATTTTGACGGCGTGTTGCGGTTGGCCGATTTGCGGGCGTTGACGATCTCGTTTCAAATTACCGTATTTCCCGCAGTATGGAAGGGGCGGGGCAGGCCGGATCCCGCGTTGCACGCCGCGCAATATGTGATGTACTTCACCGTGCAGGACCGCAACCGGGACTCCAAGGGGTTCGGCGATTACCTGTGGTTTGGCGTGCCCATTTACGATGTGCGGCACGCGGTGGTTCCCGGCTATCGCAGCGCCGACGCGGGCAAGGCCGACGCCACGGGAAAATATATTTATACGCCGGAAGGGGCGCACTATTGGAAGGGGCCCCTCAACGACGGCCAACCGCACGCGTTTGTCGCCGACATGTTGCCGGAGATGAAAACCGCCTTCGCCGACGCGCAGGCCAAGGGATTCTTGAAAAACAGCCGCTGGGATGACCTGTCGATCGGCTCCATGAACACCGGATGGGAACTGCCCGGAGCCTACGACGCGCGTGCGCGGCTGGAGGGGTTTAAGGTGCAGGTGCGGAAGTGATTGACGTCTCAGTTTTGAGGTAAATTATTCCTAAGCGAAGTTGGAATAAAGTAGCCCAGAATACAAGAGGGATCTCTTACGCATAGTTGCGTATGCGTCTTGTCTTTGAATGCGGAGCCTTCATAAAGACTTTCCCCTTCCAGAAAAGGCGCTCGAAAAAGATCAAAGTCAGGTTTTTTCTCCGCTCTGCGTATGTCGCCAATAAAATTGCAAATCAGACAATCGAGATTCCTTTGTAGTAGATATTGGTCATCCGCCCCGGCGGGCTTGTTTATTGGCAAAGCGATCTCCTTTGCTCCCCATAAAATATTCACAATCTTGTGGGTAAATTTCAGAATCTTTCTGGATTCTGTTTGCGTCAGATCCAGACAATTCTTAGGGGAAATCAGCGCTCCGACAACAAAAGGATGCGTTACTTTTTTGTGAAACAAATCCGGATGGTCTTTGACATGGTTTGCCCATTGGAGGGCGCGCTCGCAGTCATCTTCCCAAAAATAAATTCCATGGCCCAGCCAGTCATATTTATTTTCGCTGGGTTGCAAAGACTCCTGTGATGAGACCACTTTTCGTGCGGTATCATAATCACAACCGTGGTAACCCACAATGAGCGGGTAAGAAAGCATACTTCACTTGTCGGCAGACTTTTGCTTTGTCCCCTGGGCGGCTTGCCGACGGAGGTCGAAGTCGGGATCAACTTTGCGAATAAAGTCCATTGCTCTCTTTTTGTCTTTAAAAATCTCCCGAGAGGTCTCCTTGATGGAACGGATGATCTCTTGAATTTCTTCCTTGGATCTGGGTGCGATGACGGTCATGGGAGTGTCTTCATTATGGAAAGGATAAACGGTTTGGGTCAATGGGAATTGTGTAAACCAGAAAATTAAAATGAGAACAACAAATACTTGGATGCCCCTTCTTGCGAGACCGGGCTTCGCGCGGGATTGTTCCGCACGCGGGCATGAAAAAACCCTCCGGGGAGCCGGAGGGTTTTTCGCGGGGCAATGTTGCGCGCGATTATTGCGTGACGCTGACCGGGATGACCATGGGGTTGAAGCCGGGGGCCGCGAGGTTGATCTGGCCGACGCCGGGCTTTCCGCCCTGAACCTTGACGCTCACGCTGCGCTGACCGGCGGGGATGACCACGGGGGGCATCACGACGGATTCGGGCACGTTGGTGAGCACGTCGATGAGCAGGCCGCCTTCGGGGGCGTCAAACTCGCTGCTGAACACGATGATGGCCTTCTGGCCGGAGATCAGGTTCAAGGAGGCGGGCGAGACTTTCAGGATGCCCGGATCGACATGGAACTTGCCCACGGGCAGGTCGCCGGTGGCGGTGTGCAGTTCTACAAAGTAGTCCTGATTGGCCGGAATGGCGGGCACCGTGAAGGTGAGCACGTTCGAGGCGACAAACTCCGTGGGGGCGGTGACTCCGCCGATGACCACCGTGTCGTTGCGGGCGAAGCCGCGACCAAGGATGGAAATCTTCGAGCCGACGATGCCGCGGTCGGTCTCCATGTTCAGCACGTAGCGGTTGGCCAAATAGAGGGTCTGCAGAGGGCTCTTGACTTCGCGATGGGTGATTACGCCGCGGTTGCGCACGTCGTACTCAAGCACGTAGTAGTAGCGCGCCTGATTCTGGCCGGAGGGAATCGCGTAGTCGTAGGTGTAAATGCCCTTGCTGTAGTTGCTGACCACCATCGGGCGGGCGATGCCGTCGATGACGATCGAGCACTTTTCGCTGCCCAGAACGTAGTTGGTTTCCGTGATCTTCACCTTGCTGGTGATGGTGTAGATGCCGGAAGAGTTCTGCGGCAGGTTCGGGGGCGTGAGGTTCGTCAGGTTGTTGACGCAACCCGACATCAGCAACGCAATGCCCAACACGGCGGAAGAAAATAAGAGCTTGGCTTTCATGGCTATAATAGCGACAACGATAGAAGCCCGCCGATGCAACTGCAAGCAAAAGAAGCATATCCAATCCTGCCCGCCGATGATAATAAGGCGGGATTATACGTGCATGTGCCCTTTTGCGCCTCGCACTGCCGCTACTGCGTTTTTTATGCGACGCCCCCCCGGCGTCAGGCGATGGACGAATATTTGGAAGCCGTTATCCGGGAATGGGATGAGGCGGGGGTGGATGGGGCCGTGTTTGAGACGTGTTTTTTCGGCGGGGGCACGCCCGGGGTGCTGGCGGTCGCGGATTTTAAACGGCTGGCGCACGCCCTGCGCGCGCGGGGATTTGCGCCGAAGGAATGGACGGTGGAGCTGTCGCCCTCGACGGCGCTGCCCGCGCGGCTGGCGGTCTTGCGGGAACTCGGCGTCAACCGCGTGTCGCTGGGGGTGCAGAGTTTTGACGACGGCCTGCTCGAAGCCCTCGGGCGGCGCTCGACGGCGGCGCAGGCGTTGCGGGCGATTGAGCACATAAAGGCGGCGGGCTTCGACAACTTCAACCTCGACCTGATGATCGCCCTGCCGGGGCAGACCCCCCGCGCGCTGCTCGACGACATGGAAAAGGCCGCCGCCTGCGGCCCCGCGCACATTTCCACCTATTGCCTGACCTTGGAGGACGACGCCGAACTGCTGGCCGCCCTGCGCGCGCGCGGCTGGGAGCGCGACGAGGGCAAGGAGCGCGAATGCTACCTCGCCGCGTGGGAGCGCCTGCCGCAGTTGGGCTACGCGCACTACGAGGTGTCGAACTTCGCGCGGCCCGGGCGCGAGTGTATTCATAATTTAAATACGTGGAACATGGGCCGCTGGCTGGGGCTGGGGCCCTCCGCCGCCTCGCAGTGGGGGATGCGCCGCTGGGCCAACGCGCCCGATTCGGCGCTGTGGCGCGCGGGCGTGCTGGCGGGTGCGCCCGCCCGGGTGGACGCAGTGGAATTGACGCCCGAGAGCCTGCTGGCCGACGCCCTTATTTTCGGTCTGCGGCTAAACGCGGGGGTGAATGTGGAAACCCTCGCCGCGCGATTTGGAAGCGAGCGCGTGGCCCGCTACGCGGACTTGTGGCCGCGCTTGGAGGGCGAGGGCCTTTTGCGCGCGCAAGGCGCGCGGCGCTTTCTCACCACGGACGGGCGGTTGCTGGCCGACGCGGTGGGGCTGGCGGTGCTGGAGGAGGGGGATTCGAACCCCCGGTAGCGCGCGGGGCTTTTTAGGCAAGCGTGTCTTTGACGCCCGCCGCGTAGGCGGTGAACACCTTTTCGATTTCGTCACGCACGCGGCGAAACTCGGCGAGGACGAACGCCTCGTCGCCCGCGCAGTGGGCCGGGTCGTCGAAACCGAAGTGGTGGCGGCGCACTTTCCCGGGGAACGTGGGACAGGCGCTTTGGGCGTTGCCGCACACGGTGATGACGGTGGTGACGCCGGCATTTAGAAATTCGCTCAAATGCTTGGAGCGCGCGTGCGCGGCGTCGAGGCCGATTTCGGCGAGGACGCGCACGGCGAGCGGATGCACTTGCCCCGTGGGCGCGCTGCCCGCGCTGGCGACGTCGGCCAGTTCGCCCAATTCGCGCTTCAGGACGGCTTCGGCCATTTGGCTGCGGCAACTGTTGCCGGTGCACAAGACGAGGATGAACGGTTTTTTCATAAAAAGTTTTTTAGGAACGGGTTTGCGCGTTCGGCAGGGCGCGGTTGTACCAGGGACGCGTGCGGTTGCATAGGCGGCACACGGAGAGCATGACGGGCACTTCCACCAGCACGCCCACGACCGTGGCGAGCGCGGCGGGCGAAGTGGGCCCAAAGAGCGCGATGGAAACGGCCACCGCCAGCTCGAAGAAGTTGCTTGCTCCGATAAGCGCGCCCGGGGCGGCCACGGCGTGCGCCACGCGAAAGCGCCGCATCAGCCAATAGGTGAGCGCGGCGTTGAAATAAACCTGCGCCACGATGGGAACCGCCAACAGCACCACCACGAGGCCGTTGTTTAGGATGTTTTCCGCCTGAAAGGCGAAGATGAGCACGAGCGTGGCGAGCAGGGCCAGCACGCTCACGGGCTTGAAGCGCGGCAGGAATTTTTGTTCAAACCACGCCGCGCCCCGGCGGCGGATGAGCGCATGGCGGGAAAACCATCCGGCGGACAGCGGAATGACGATAAAAACCACGACCGAAGTGACCAGCACCCCTCCCGGCACGGTGACGCCGCCCACGCCCACCAGCAGCATCACAATGGGGGCAAAGGCCGCGAGCATGATAAGGTCGTTGACCGCCACTTGGGCGAGCGTGTAGGCCGGGTCGCCGTCGGTGAGATAGCTCCACATGAAGACCATGGCTGTGCAAGGAGCCGCCGCCAAAATGACAAGGCCCGCCACATAATGCTTGGCCTCGTCGGGCGGGATCCACCCGAGCGCGTCGCTCCACAAGAGCCGCACAAAGAGCCAGCCCAAGAGCGCCATGCCGAAGGGTTTTACGAGCCAGTTGATGAAAAGGGTGATGAACAGCCCCGCCGGTTTGCGCGCCACCCCGGCGAGCGCGCCGAAGTCGATCTTGAGCATCATGGGATAAATCATGAGCCAGATGAGCACGGCGATGGGGATGTTGACGTGCGAATGCTCGCCGAATTCCAGCGCCGCGAGCCGGGCGGTGAGTTCCGGCAGCCAGTGGCCAAGGGCCACGCCCACGACCATGCAGGCGAGCACCCAGAGGGAGAGGTTGCGCTCGAAAAAATCGAGCCGTTTGGTGTTTGTTTGGTTCATAAGATCAGGCGGTGTAAATCATCCATGCGGCCCCGCACAAAACGAGCAAACCGCAGGCGCGCTTTATCCATGTGGCGGCGCGCGAGGCGCTGTTCCAAGCGAGGATGCGCTGGACTTTGCCCGCGGAGGCTCCGGCCACGACAATGAGCGCGCAGTGGCCCGCGCCGTAGGCCAAGAGCAACAGCATGGCGTAGAGCGGATTTTCGCGCGCCACGGCGAAGGCGAGTCCCAGCACGGGCGCCAGATAGGCGAAGGTGCACGGGCCCACCGCCGTCCCGAAAATAAGGCCCAGCAACAGCGCCGCCCAGTGGCCGTGCAGACGCGGCAGGGCGAGGCTGTTGGCCCACGGCAGGCGGATGAGACCCATTAGGAAAAGGCCGACCGCGGCCAAAACGGCCGCGACGATGTAGTTGGCCCACGGCCCCAGATCGCCCATCATGCGGCCCGCCGCCACGGTGACGGCGCCGATGGCCGCGATGGAGGCCAAAATGCCGACGGCAAAAAGCGCGGCGTAGGCCAGCACCGCGCGGTTGGAAGCCCCTTCGCGCGACGAGACAAAGCCCACGATCAGCGGAATGCTCGCCAAATGGCAGGGGCTGAGCAAAAGGCTGGCCATGCCCCATCCGGCGGCGGCGATCAGCGCCAGCCAAGGAGCGCCCGCGAGCGCTTCATTGAGCCATATGAAAAGATTGTCCATGCGGCAGGCGGCAATGTTTTTTTAGGATTTGGGGGGCGGCGGTGCGGGGGGCTTTAACTCCACGCCGAGTTCCTTCCACTTGGCGAGGATGTCCGCTTTGGAATAAAAGCCCGCGTGTCGAAAAAGTTCTTTGCCGTCCGCCGCATAAAATATCTGCGTGGGGATGGAGCGGATGCCGTAGGTCTGGGCGGCCTCGCGGTTTTCCCACACGTCGATAAAGACGACTTCGAGCTGGCCTTGGTACTCGGTTTTGAGCGATGCGAGCATGGGGGCCATCATCTTGCAGGGAACGCACTTGCTCGCGCCCAAGTCCACTAGGCGCGGCAGGGCGGCGGGTTTTGCGGGGGCGGTCGGGGCGGCGGATGCGGCGGGTGCGGTTTCGCCCGCGCGGCAGGCGGTGTGCGCCGCCAGGAGGCTGAGCGCGCAGGCGCACAGCCACACGCCGCAGGCGCGAGAGCAAGACAGGAGCGGGCGTTTCATGGGATTAGGCGATCAGCTTTTTGATTTCATCGAGCGAGGGCACTTTGCCCGAAATTTTCACTTTTCCATCGACCACGAGGGCGGGGGTAAACATGACGCCGAAGGCGGCGATATCGTTGAGGTGCGTCACCTTTTCCAAGGTGTAGGCGGTGCCGCTTTCCTGCGCGGCCTGTTCGGCCAGCGCGGCGAGCATTTTGCACTTGGGGCATCCGGAGCCGAGGATTTTTATGGATTTCATGGGGGGTCTATGTGCGGAGATTTTTTTAGAAGAAAAAGCCGTAGAGCCAGCCGGTGAGGGCGGACAGGAGGATGACCAGCGCGGTGTAGACGGCGGTTTTTTTCGCGCCGAAAATGGAAATTAAGACGATGATGCTCGGCAGGCTGAGGGCGGGGCCCGCCAGCAGGAGCGTGAGGGCCGGGCCGTGGCCCATGCCGCTGGCGAGGAGGCCTTGCAGGATGGGCACTTCCGTGAGGGTGGCAAAATACATGAGCGCGCCCGCGACGGAGGCAAAGAGATTGGCCCCGACGGAATTGCCCCCGACCAGCGAGGCGATCCACTCGGGCGGGATGAGCCCCGGGCGGTCTTCCATGCCCAGCAGGAACCCCGAAACCAGCACGCCCGCCAGCAGGAGCGGGAGGATTTGTTTGGCAAAGCCCCAGCTTTGGGCGAACCATTCCCCGGCTTCGTCGTCGCGCCCCGCCGTCAGCCACACGAGGCCGAAGGTGGCGACCAGAAAGGCCCAACTGGCCCCGTGGGGCAGGGCCGCCCCGGCAAGGGTGGTGGCCGCCGCCAGCGCCAGCAGTTTGCCCCCGCCGAGCCCGAACCAGCGCCACAAAACGAGCGCCAAGAGCGCGGCGCACCCGCCGGTGATCGCCCATTTGTAGGCGAAGACGGCGGCGAAAAATCCGGAGGTTTCCGCGCCCTTTCCCCAGTTGGCAAATACCAAAATGCCCACTTGCAGGGCGAAGAAAATCGCCGTTTGCCGCAGGGGGCGCGGCGCGGGCCCCTCGGGCAACGCGGCGACGGCGCGCACCTGCGCGGCCTCTTCCTTGCGAAAAATAAAGGCCATGCACAGGCCGATGAGAATGCTGAAGGATACCGCCCCCACCGCGCGGGCCGTGCCCAATTCGACGCCGAGGATTTTGGCCGTCAGGATGACGGCGAGCGCGTTGATGGCGGGCCCGGAATATAAGAACGCGCAGGCGGGTCCCAGCCCCGCTCCCATGCGGTAGATGCCCGCAAATAGCGGCAGCACCGTGCACGAGCACACGGCGAGAATGCCCCCGCTGACCGAGGCGATGCCGTAGGCGGCGGGTTTGGGGGAGGTGGGCCCGAGGTATTTCATCACGGCGGCCTTCGACACAAAGGCTCCGATGGCCCCCGCAATCCAAAAGGCCGGCAACAGGCACAAGATAATATGCTCCCGCGCATACCACCGGGTGAGCTCCAAGGCCGTGCCCACGGCGTTGTCAAAACGCGGCTGCCCCACGGGCATCCAATAGATCCCCGCAAAGGCAAGCGCCATCAGGGCGAAGATTTTCAACTCCCGTTTATAGTCCATGGCGGGCGGTGCGGCGGCGAAGCTGGCTGGCGAAGCTTTGGGTGAAAGGAGTTTTCATTTCGCGAAAATGGAAAATGTCCGGGCGTGTGTTTGGGAAGGGATTCGAGGGAGGGCGCAGGGGGTCGTGGTGCTATCGTGTGCGGCGTCATCGGGCGAGGATGCCGTCGGGCGCGGGCGGGAATGTCGGATTGCGAAGGGCGGTGTGTCGGGCGTGGGGTGAGGGGGTGTGTGAGGGGGTGTTGTGTGTGAGGGGGGCGGATGCGGGGAGGGGCGTTTTTTATGGGGAAGCGGGCAAGCAGGACGGGCCGGGCGTTTTCGCGGCGCGCCTTGTCAGGCGCAGCGGGAACGCTTGCGCGCGTCGGCGGGCGCGCAACCGCAGGCGGTCTCGCCTTTGCCTTCCAGACAGCGGTTCATGTCAGCAATGCAGCACAGGCTCAGGCGGTAAAAAACCTGCTTCCCGCGCTTTTCATCCGCCACAATGCCCGCCGCCTTGAGCACGGACAAATGCCGCGAAACGGTCGGCCACCGCAACCCCGCGACGTCCACCAAATCGCACACGCACAATTCCCCGCCGCCAAGGGCGTCCACCATTTTCAACCGGGCCTTGTTGCCCAGAGCCTTGAAGACCAGCGTGCGCTTTTCGAGATTCATGACATTATTATATTTAGCAAAATGGCGAAATGTAAAGGGGAAAAAGAGTTTTTAGTGGGCAGGTAGTTTTGTTGATTTTTTAGTTCAATAACGCGTTATGGGTGAGTTGTTTTTAAAAAATAGATACCAAATGTTCTGTTGTAATTTTTAGTGATTTAATTATGATTTTCTGGAGAAAGGGGGTGATTATACAATGCCAAATCAGCATGTTGTTCCCGATGGCGATGGTTGGGCTGTACAAGCGGAGGGCGCTTCACGCGCCACTGTGCATACGCAGACCCAAGCAGAGGCAATCGATCGAGCAAGAGAGATTGCGAAAAGCCAAAAGTCGGAGCTGTTTATCCATGGTGAAGATGGGAAAATCAGGCAACGTGACAGCTACGGAAATGATCCGTATCCGCCGAAAGGCTAGTTAAGCACAAGGCCATCTTGTAAAAGATGGCCTTGTTTTATATGGAGATTTCTTTAAGCCTTTGGCTGTTGTGTAGCAAGGTAATCGGTTAGCCACTTCACTGCGCCGGGTTCGTCCGAAAATGCGCCGTCTAGCTGGGCTTCGAAGGCGGCGGCTAGGATGGGTTTGAAGGCGGGGGAGGGGGGTAGGCCTTGGGCGATGAGGTGGCGGCCTTGGAGGATGGGTTTGGGGGCGCGGTCTTTTAGGGAGAGGGCTTCGGCGCGGGAGAGAATCCACTGGGCTTGGGGGGATGCGCCCCATTCGACGGGGGGGCGGCCGCGGCGGTCGGCGTCGTCGATGCGCACGAGGCGGTCGAGGCGCTCCACTTTTTGGGCGAGGCGGCGGATGGCGGAATCGCCGGCTTGCACTTGGTAGAGTTCCAAGATGCGCATGTGGTGGGTGACGAGGATGACCACGGCCTCGATGAGGTCCTTTTCGCCCGTCAGGCGGTCGAGGAAGGCGCGGGCGGGGGCTTCTCCGGCGAGGTCGTGGCCCCACGAGCGGATATGGCCGTCTTCGCAGTGCTGGGTGGTCGAAGGCTTGCCGAGGTCGTGGCACAGGACGGCGAGGCCCACGATGAAATCTTCGCGCGGGTCGCCGACGCGGGTTTGGGCGAAGGCGTCCAGCGCGTGGAGCGTGTGCGTCCACACGTCGCCTTCCGGGTGCCATTTCGGGTCTTGGGCGCAGCCGATGAGGGCCTTGAGTTCCGGGAAGAAATCGACCCAGCCGCTTTCGCGCAGAAAGTCGAGGCCGCGCGAGGGCTTTTCGCCTTTGACGAGGAGCTTTTGCCATTCGTCGCCCACGCGCTCGCGCGAGAGATCCTTCATCGAAAGCGTGCGGCACAGCGCGAGGGTTTCGGGGGCGATGGTCAAGTCGAAGCGCGCGAGAAATTGCATGGCGCGCAAAACCCGCAGAGGGTCTTCCGCAAAGCGCTCGGAGGTGTGGCGCAGGCGCTTTTGGGCGAGGTCGGCCCTGCCGTCGAAGGGGTCCACGGTTTCGCCCGTCAGCGGGTCCCACGAAATGGCGTTGATCGTAAAGTCGCGGCGGGCCGCCGCCTCCAGCGGGGTCATGAAGGGGTCTGCCGACACGAGGAAATCTTTGTGGCCCTCGCCCGTTTTGCGTTCGCGCCGGGGCATGCTGATGTCCAGCGGCAGATGGCGCACTTTTAACACCCCGAAGGAGCGGCCCACCCAATCGACCTTCACAAATTGCGTGACGATCTCCTCAAGGTCGGGGGCGGGGATGCCGAACACCTCGGCGTCGGCGTCCTTGGGGGTCTGGCCCAAGAGGGCGTCGCGCACGCAGCCCCCCACCAGCAACAGCCGCCCGCCGCGCGCGCGGATGGCCTGCGCCAGCGCGTGCACCACTTTGCCCAGCGCGGGCTCGAGCGTGACGGCAAAAACGCCGCCTTCGGGACTGGAATTATCGGCCATTTTGTGTCTTTTCAGTATCGGCCCAAAAGCGCGGTTTTGCGAGGGGAAACCCCATCATTTCTGAAAAAACGCTTGCCAAAACCCCCGCCTTGGCTTCATTTTCAAAGAAAGATGAAACACACAGCCCAGTCTCTTTCTTGGCGATGGCATCGGCGGGGGTCTGCCGGTGGCGGGTTGTGCGTGTGCGCATAAAACGGGTGTTCTGAAAAGACCCCGGCGCATATCCGAAAAGCCTTTCACTTTATATCTGGCGGACCTTCGCACTACGCGACGGCCCGCTTTTTTTGTGTCCCGATTTTCCCGAAAACCATTTTTTCAAAAAACCATTTAAATCCTCAAAATCCTTATGATGCAGCCCGCTTATGAAACATTTGCCGCCCTCGCCAAGGGCGCAAACCGCGTGCCCGTGCGACGCGAATATCTGGCCGACTTTGAAACGCCCGTGTCGGTGCTCAGCCGATTTGCCGACGACGAGCACGTGTTCCTGCTCGAAAGCGTCGAGGGCGGCGAGCGCTTTGGGCGCTATTCCTTCATCGGGGTGAATCCCCGCGCGGTCTTCACCGTCGAAAAGGGGAAGGCCTATCTCACCAAAAACGGCGTGCGCAGCGAACTGCCCGCGCCCGAGGGGCCCTTTACCGCCCTGCGCGGGGTGCTCAACAACGTGAAAGTGGCGGGAGGGGAAGGCCTGCCGCCCCTGTTTGGCGGGGCCGTCGGCTACATGTCTTACGAGACCGTGAACGAGTTTGAAAAGCTCCCCGAACCCAAGGCCCCCCTGCTCGACCCGAGCGCGTGCTTCATGCTGTGCGAAGACGTCATCGCCTTTGACAACGTGCGCCACACGGTGACGCTGATCGCCTGCGCCCGGATCGACGAGTTTGACTCGCCCAAAAAGGCCTATGACGACGCGGTCGCCCGGATAGACGTCATGCGCGAACGGTTGAAGACGCCCGCGCGCATTCCCGAAAAGCGCGACGAGAACATCCCCGTGCCGACGCTGACTTCCAACATGACCAAGGACGAGTACCGCGCCCGCGTCGAAAGGGCCAAGCAGTACATCCGCGACGGCGACATCATCCAGATCGTCTTTTCCCAAAAGTTCACGACCAAGGCCGACATTTCCGTGTTGCAGCTGTATCGCGCGCTGCGGCTGGTGAACCCCTCCCCCTACACCTTCTTTTTGAAGACGGGCAAGCGCGTGCTGGTGGGCTCTTCGCCCGAAACGATGGTGAAGCTCGACCACAACCGCGCCATCCTGCGCCCCATCGCGGGCACGCGCAAACGCGGGGCCACCCCCGCCGAAGACGTGGCGCTGGCCGACGAACTCTTGCGCGACGAGAAGGAAAGGGCCGAGCACCTCATGCTGGTGGACTTGGGCCGCAACGACTTGGGCCGCGTGTCGGTGGCGGGCAGCGTGCAGATGAAGGATTTCATGCGCATTGAGCGCTATTCGCACGTCATGCACATTGTCTCGGACGTCGAAAGCGTCCTCAAGCCCGAGGCCGACGCCTTCGACCTCATTCGCGCCGTGTTTCCGGCGGGCACGCTCTCGGGCGCGCCGAAAATCCGCGCCATGGAAATCATCCACGAGCTGGAGCCCGAGCCGCGCAACACCTACGGCGGGGCCGTCGGCTACTTCAGCTACAACCAGACCATGGACATGGCCATCACCATCCGCACCCTGCGCATGGAAGACGGCGAAATCTCCATTCAGGCGGGCGGGGGCATCGTCTACGACTCCGACACCGAAAAGGAGTTTGACGAAACCGTGAATAAGGCGGGCGCGCTCTTCAAGAGCGTGCGGCTGGCCGCCGAAAATCTAAAGCTCTAAGTCGTGTCTTCAAATTTAGAAAATAGAAAGCACTTTTTATGATCTTCATGCTCGATAATTTCGACTCCTTCACCTACAACATCGTGCAGTATTTGCAGATGCTGGGGGCCGAGGTGCTCGTCAAGCGCAACAACGAAATCACGGTGGACGAGGTGCTGGCGCTCAAGCCGCAGGCCATCGTCCTGTCGCCCGGGCCGGGCCGCCCCGAGGACGCGGGCATCTTGCTCGACCTCATCCGGGCCGCCGCCGGAAAGGTTCCCCTGTTGGGCGTGTGCCTCGGGCATCAGGCCATCGGCCTTGTCTACGGCGGAAAAGTGATTCACGCCAAAGAGGTGCGCCACGGCAAGACCTCCGACATCCTCCACGACGGCAAGGGGCTCTTTGCGGGCATTGCTTCTCCCTTGAGCGCCGTGCGCTACCACTCGCTGGCGATAGACCCCTCCTGCGTGCCGGAGTGCCTGGAAGTGACGGCCCGTACCGCCGACGGCGAGATTATGGGCGTGCGCCACAAGACGTTGCCCATTGAGGGCATCCAGTACCACCCCGAGTCGGTGATGACCCCCACGGGCAAGCGCCAGCTCGCCAACTTTTTAAAACAGGCCAACCGATGAACGTGGTTGAATGCATTGAAAAAGTCCTCGCGCGCCGCGATTTGGAGGCCGAGGAAATGGGCTTCATGGTCGAAGCCATGACGGGGGGCGACATGCCGCCCGCGCAAGTCGGCTTTTTCTTGGGCGCGCTGCGCGCCAAGGGCGAAAGCGTCGGCGAACTGACGGGGGCCGCGCAGACCTTGCGCCGCCACGCCACCTTTATCGACAGCGGGGCCGCGTGGGCCGTGGACACCTGCGGCACGGGCGGCGACGGGGCCGACACCTTTAACATCTCCACCACCGCCGCCTTTATCGCGGCGGGGGTGGGCGTCGTCATCGCCAAGCACGGCAACCGCGGGGTGTCCAGCCGCTGCGGCTCCGCCGACGTGCTGGCCGCCTGCGGGTTCAACCTCGACGTGCAGCCCGTCGCCATGGAGTACGCCATTCAAAATATCGGCATCGGCTTTTTGTTCGCGCAAAAGCTGCACCCCGCCATGGGCAAGATCGCGCCCATCCGCCGCGACCTGAAGATGCGCACGATTTTCAACATGATAGGGCCGCTCTCAAACCCCGCCGGGGCTTCCGGGCAGGTGCTGGGCGTCTTTGCCGCCCCGCTGGTGGAGACGTACGCGCAGGTACTCGCGCGCTTGGGCTGCCGCCGCGCGCTCGTGGTGCACGGGCTGGACGGGCTCGATGAAATCAGCTGTTGCGCCTCCACCCGCGTGTGCGAATTGCGCGACGGGCAGTTTAAGACGTACGAGCTGATGCCGGAAATTTTGATTGGCGAGCGCTACGATCCTTCCGAAATCAAAGGCGGCGAGCCCGCCGAAAACGCCGCCATTTTGCGCGGGATTTTGGACGGCAGCGTGGGCGGGGCCAAGCGCGCCGTGGCGCTGATGAACGCCGCCGCCGCCGTGGTGGCGGGCAACCGGGCCGACACCCTGCAAGACGGACTCAAAAAGGCGACCGCCGCCCTCGAAAGCGGCGCGGCCTTGAAAAAACTCGAACAACTGGTGGAGGCGAGCCGATGAGCGACTTTTTGGAGACTATTTTTTTGCGCACGAAGGCCGACCTCGCGGAGCGCCGCCGCGCGCTGCCGCTGGCGGAACTCGCCCGCCAAGCCGAACAGGCGCGCGCCCCCAAGGACTTTTTAAAGGCCTTTGCGCCCGCAAAAAGCCCGCGCGTGATTGCGGAGCTGAAAAAGGCCTCGCCCTCGCTCGGGATGATACGGCCCGATTTTTCGCCGCGCGCATTGGCGCGGGATTTGGCGCAGGCGGGGGCCGCCGCGCTCTCGGTGCTCACCGAACCGCACTATTTTTTGGGCAGCCCCGACTATCTGCGCGCCGCCGTGGGGGAGACGGACATCCCCGTGTTGCGGAAGGATTTTTTATTCGACGAGTATCAGGTCGTTGAAGCGCGCGCGTGGGGGGCCTCGGCCATCCTGCTGATCGCCGCCATGATTGACGACAAGACCATGACCCGCCTGCGCCGCTGCGCCGAAGACAACGGCATGCACGCCCTGTGCGAGGTGCACACGCAGGAGGAACTGGTGCGCACGCTGAACACGGGCGCGAAAATCGTGGGCGTCAACTGCCGCGATTTGAAGACTTTTAATGTCGATCCCGAGCGCACGCGCGCCCTGATTGGGGAAATTCCTTCCGAGGTCGTCGCCATCGCCGAAAGCGGCATTCAAACCCGCGCCGACATGGACGCCTTTACGCAACTGGGCGCGCGCGGATTTTTGGTGGGAACGGCGCTTATGAAGACGCCCCGCCCCGGGGAAACTTTGCAAAAACTCTTAGCTTAATCAACCGATGAAAACCGATTCGCATTACGGAATTTACGGCGGCCAGTATGTGGCCGAAACGCTGATGCCCGCCCTAGAGGCGCTGCAAAAAACTTACGCCGAGGCCAAGGCCGATCCCGCCTTTCAGGCGGAACTCGACGGCTATTTGCGCGACTACGTGGGCCGCGAAAGCGCGCTGTATTTCGCCGAAAACCTGACCAAAATTGCGGGCGGGGCGCGCATCTTTTTGAAGCGCGAGGACCTCAACCACACGGGCGCGCACAAGGTGAATAACACCATCGGGCAGGCCATGTTGGCCCGCCGCATGGGCAAAACCCGCCTTATCGCCGAGACGGGCGCGGGCATGCACGGGGTGGCGACGGCCACGGTCGCCGCGCGCTTCGGCTTTAGCTGCGACGTGTTCATGGGCGAAGAGGACGTGCATCGCCAAGCCCCCAACGTCGAGCGCATGCGCATGATGGGCGCGACCGTCATCCCCGTGAAGTCCGGTTCAAAGACCCTCAAGGACGCCATGAACGAGGCCCTGCGCGATTGGGTGGCGCAGGTGGACGACACGTTTTATGTCATCGGCACGGTGGCCGGGCCGCATCCGTACCCGGAGATGGTGAAGGATTTTCAGTCCGTCATCGGGCGCGAGGCGCGCCGCCAGCTCTTGGAGCGCGAGGGGCGCCTGCCCGACGAGGTGATCGCCTGCGTGGGCGGCGGCTCGAACGCCATGGGCATTTTCGCGGGCTTTCTCGACGACCCCGGCGTCAAGCTGGTGGGCGCGGAGGCGGGCGGGCAGGGCGTCGCCAGCGGCCACCACGCCGCGAGCCTTAACGGCGGCACGGTGGGCGTGCTGCACGGCTCCAAAACGTATCTGTTGCAGGACAAGGACGGGCAGATTATCGACACCTATTCGGTGTCGGCAGGCCTCGACTATCCGGGGGTCGGCCCCGAGCATTCCTATTTGCGCGACACCGGGCGCGCCACTTATGTGGTGGTGGACGACGAGGCCGCCGTGTGCGCCTTCGAGACGCTTTCGCGCCACGAGGGCATCATCCCCGCGCTCGAATCGTCGCACGCCATCGCCGCCGCGCTGGAGCGCGCCGCCAAGCTCCCCAAGGACGCCATTGTGCTCGTGTGCCTTTCCGGGCGCGGCGACAAGGACATGGAAAGCGTGCGCCGCTACCGCCAAGGACACCCCAAGGCTTAACCGTTTTATTCAGGAGATTTTTTAAAATGAACCGTATTGCCGCCACCTTTGCGCGTTTGCGCCAAAAGAACCAAAAAGCCCTCGTCGCCTACCTGACGGCGGGCGCTCCCGACATGGCCTCGAGCGAGGCGCTGATCAAGCGCGCGCTCGAAAGCGGGGCCGACATCCTCGAACTGGGCGTGCCCTTTTCCGACCCGACCGCCGACGGCCCCGTGATTCAGGAGGCCTCGCAGCGCGCGCTGCGGGCGGGCGCGAACCTGCCCGACATCCTCGCCATGGCGGAGCGTATCCGTAAAACGAATACGACGGCCCCCATCGTCCTTTTCTCCTACTACAACGTGCTGTTCCAGTACGGGGTGGAAAAGCTGGCCGAGACCTCGAAGCGCATCGGCATCGACGCGTGGCTCGTGGTGGACATGCCGCTGGAAGAGCGCGGGGAGATCGCCGGGGTGTGCGCCCAAAACGCGATAGACGTCATCCCCTTGCTCGCCCCCACGACCCCGCCGGAGCGCGCCGCGCGCATCCTGAAGGGGGCCTCCGGTTTTGTCTACTACATCATGGTGCGCGGGGTGACGGGCGCGCGCGCCGAACTGCCCGCCGATCTCGTGGAAAACCTCGAAACCCTGAAGGGGCTCACGGACTTGCCCATCGTCGCGGGCTTCGGGGTGTCCACCCCCGACATGGCGCGCACCGCCGCCAAGCACGCCGACGGCGTGGTGGTGGGCAGCGCCTTTGTGCGGGTGATGGAGGCCGCTAAGACCCCGCCGGAGGGCATAGCGCAGACGGGCGCGCTCGTCGCCTCGCTGGCCGGGGCCCTGCACGGCTGAGCTTCATCGCAGCGGGCAAAGAAAGCCGCCGGGGCGTTTGTTCCGGCGGTTTTTTTGCGCCCGGAGCTTTGCTTTTGCGCGCGGGGGCGGTTAGAGTCTTCACATGCAGGACACCGTTTCCAAATTGCTGGGTTATGTCTTTGTGGTCGTGATGGGGCTGTTGCCCATCATGAATCCGCTGAGCACGCTGCCGCTGTTTTTGGGGCTCACCCGCCGCATGGGCGACGCCGAGCGCAACGCGCAGGCCCTGCGCACGTGCCTCTACGCCTTCGGCATCCTCACGGTATTTCTGCTGTTCGGCAATGCGATCATCGCCTTTTTCAGCATTTCGCTGGCGGGCATCCGCGTCGCGGGCGGCATCATCATCCTGATCATCGCCTTGCGCATGCTCCTTTCGGGCGAGGGCGAATCCGCCGAAATTGAGTCGAAGCCGCCGGAAACCATCAAACCCGCCAAGCTCGACTATTCCTTTTCGCCGCTGGCCATGCCCAGCCTCTCGGGCCCGGGCTCCATCGCCGTGGTGATGGCCTACGGGTCGGAAATCCCGGGCGACCACCGCTGGCTGGGCTACGCCGTGGTGCTGACGGGCGTCGCCATCACGACGCTCATCGCCTACATCGCCCTGCGCGGGGCGGGCTGGCTCAGCCGCTTTCTGGGCGAGCACGGCATTCAGGCCGTCACCAAAATCATGGGCTTTTTGCTCACCTGCGTGGCGGTGCAGTTCATCGCCTCCGGCATCCACGGGTTTATCGAGCAGTGGCAATAATCGCCGCAAAAAAGCCCGCCTCTGCGAGAGGGCGGGCTTTTTTTGTGCGCGCGCAGGGGCGCGGGATTTTACGCTTCGTCGAATTCGCCCGCGACGGGTTTGGCGCGGTAGAAGGAGGCCGTGCGGCCCACCGTGCCGAGAAATTCGGCGCCGGTGCCTTCGGCCAGCGCGCGGCACTGGGCTTTGAGTTCGTCGCGGGAGGTGGCGGCGCGGATTTTGACGAGGCCGTCGCGTTTCAAGGCCAGTTCAAATTCCTTTAACACCGTGGGGGTCACGCCTTCCTTGCCCAAAATCAGGGCGGGTTTAATCGTCTGCGCGCGGCCGCGCAGGGTGTGTTTGTCGTTGCCGCTGAGAGGGGCTCCGGGAGAGGGAAATGTGTAGGTTTCGTCCATGCAGAAAAAAGGAAAAAGGGAGTGACCCTCGGGCGTTAGGCCTGAGGATTTGGCTGTGTTTGAGAATTACAACACATCGGCTGCTCGGTCGGATTTGGGTCCATTTTGGGTGTCCTCGCCTCGCCGATGCTCGGCATCGACTTGGCGCGAATCCCCTAAACTGGCCTCAAAACCGCCGCTCGCATCCTCGGTTTTAATTTTCAAACACAGCCCGGAACGCAGGGCGTCGAGGACGCCCGCGAGTTTGTCGGGCAGCTTGCCGCCGCCCATGGCGAAGTCGGGCTTGCCGCCGCCTTTGCCGTCGAGTTGGGCGCACAGTTTGGAGACCAGCTTGCCCGCCTGCACGCCCGCCGCCACGGCGGCTTTGGAGCAGGAGGCCAAGACGGACACCTTGTCGGGGCCGAAGGGAGCGCCCAGCACCACCACGCCGTCGCCGAGCTGGCGCTCGATTTCGGCGGAGAGGGCGCGCAGTTCCTGCGGGTCGGACACCGCGACGGCGGCCACCACCCACGACAGCGCGCCGTGTTTGACGCACTGCGACAATAGACGGTCGGCCTGCGCCGCGGCCTCGCGCTGGCGCAGGGCTTGCAAATCCTTTTCCAAGCGGGCGCGTTCTTCGGCCAACGATTCGATGCGCGTTTCCAACTGGTCGGGCTTGCAGGAAAGTTTTTCGGCCAAGCGGGCCGACTGGTTGAAGCGGCCCGAAAGCGCTTCGAAGGCGGGCAGTCCGGCGACGGCCTCCAAGCGGCGCGTGCCGGCGGCGATCGCGCTTTGCTGGAGAATTTTGCACACCCCGATTTCGCCCGTGGCGCTCACGTGCGTGCCGCCGCACAGTTCCTTTTCCGTGCCTTCGACGTCGAGCACGCGCACCACGGCGCCGTACTTTTCGCCGAAGAGGGCCACGCAGTCGGCGGGCTTTTCGTCAAAGGGCACTTCCGTCCAGGTGACGGCGCGGTTTTCGACGATGCGGGCGTTGACGAGCGTTTCGATCCGGGCGATTTGCTCGGCGGAGAGGGGCTCAAAATGGCTGAAGTCGAAGCGCAGGTGCGTGTCGGTGACGAGCGAGCCCGCCTGGCGCACGTGGTCGCCCACCACTTCGCGCAGCGCCCAATGGAGCAGGTGCGTGGCGGTGTGGTGGCGCTCGACGGCGCGGCGGCGTTCGAGATCGACGTCGAGGACGGCCTCGGCCCCGACGGACAGCAGGGAAAGGTCCTTCGCCGAGACGGCGTGAAGGACGCGGCCCGCCTCGTCCTTCACCGTATTGGAAATGCGGATACGCTTGCCGTTGAGGGTCGCGGCGCCCGTGTCGCCGATCTGGCCGCCCATTTCGGCGTAGAAGGGGGTTTGCTCAAAGACGAGGAACGCCGTTTCCTTGGGGCCGGGGATGACGGCGAGCAGCCGCGTGGCGAGGCCCGAAAGGTTTTCGTGGCGGTAGCCCACAAAGGGCGTGGCGTTGGCGGCGGCGTCGCCGTCGGCGAGGCTGACGATGGTCTTTTTCTGCGCGGCGCGGGCGCGGTCGCGCTGTTTTTCCATTTCGGCTTCAAAGCCCTTTTCGTCGAGGGCGAGGTTGCGCTCGCGGGCGATGAGGGCCGTGAGGTCGAGCGGGAAGCCGTAGGTGTCGTACAGGGCGAAGGCCTGTTCGCCGGAAATGGATTTGCTCTCGAGCGTGATGCGGTCGAGCAGGGCGAGCCCGCGGTCGAGCGTGCGGTCGAAGGCCGCCTCCTCGTTGGCGAGGACTTTTTGGATGATTTCGCGCCGCTGCGCCAATTCGGGGAAAAACGGCGACATCTTGGCGATGAGCGGCTCGCTCAGGCGGGCGAAAAAGCCCTTGGGCAGGCTCAGGCGCTTGCCCCACATCACCGCGCGGCGCAGGATGCGGCGCAGCACGTAGTTGCGGCCCTCGTTGCCGGGCAGGATGCCGTCGGCGATGGCGAAGGAGAGCGTGCGCACGTGGTCGGCCAACACGCGGAAAATGCAGTCTTTGAGTTCGTCGCCCGAGAGGTCGTTGCGGTTTTTGGGCAGCGTGGCGTGGTAGGTGTGTCCGCTCATCGTCGAGATGAACTCGAACAAGTCGGTGAACAAATCGCTGTTGTAGTTGGACGGCGGGTGGGAAAAGTCCGTAAAGCCCTTTGTGGTGGCGATGATGCCCGCCACGCGCTCAAAGCCCATGCCGGTGTCGACCGCGTGGTGCTTGAGGGGGATGAACGAGCCGTCCGGCTCGGCGTTGAACTGCATGAACACGAGGTTCCAAATCTCGATGCAATAGGGGGAGTCGCGGTTGACGAGTTCGCCCTTGCTGTCGCCGTTGGGCGTCAGGTCGATGTGGATTTCGCTGCAGGGGCCGCAGGGGCCCGTTTCGCCCATCATCCAAAAGTTGTCCTTCTTGCCGCCCGTGCGGATGTGCACGGCGGGGTCGAGTCCTTCGGCGACAAAAAGCTTGGCCCACAAGTCGTAGGCTTCCTGGTCGAACTTCGCCGGGTCGCCCGCCTTGGGCTGGTAAACCGTGGCGTAGAGGCGTTCTTTGGGGAATTTCCAGACCTGCGTCAGCAATTCCCACGCCCATTCGATGGCTTCCTTCTTAAAGTAATCGCCGAACGACCAGTTGCCCAGCATCTCGAAAAACGTGTGGTGGTAGGTGTCAAAGCCCACGTCCTCAAGGTCGTTGTGCTTGCCGCCCGCGCGGATGCACTTTTGGGTGTCGGCGGCGCGCTTGAAGGGCGCGGGGCGCTCGCCCAGAAAATACGGCACAAACTGGTTCATCCCCGCGTTGGTGAACAGCAGGTTCGGCGAATCCGGCATCAGCGATGAAGACGGCACGATGCTGTGCGACTTGCTGCGGAAAAAGTCGAGGAATGACTGGCGGATGTCGGTGGACGTCATGGGAACGGGGAAAATGCGCGGAAAATTACAGGCGCTTGAGCAGCTCGGCCTTCATGGCGTCGGTGCCCACGCTGGCCCCGCCAAAGGCGATGTCGCCCGTGCGGATGCCCGCCACCGCCACGGTGTCGCGGACGGTCTTTTCGATTTTGGAGGCGAGGGATTCGAGGCCGAAGCTGTAGCGCAGCATGAGCGCGGCGGAGAGCACCTGCGCGCAGGGGTTCGCCAAATTTTTGCCCGCGATGTCGGGGGCCGATCCGCCCGCCGGCTCGTACAGGCCGAAGGGCAGGCCGTGGGTGTTTTTGCCCGTGCCCAGGCTCGCCGAGGCCAACATGCCCAAGGAGCCGCACACCACCGCCATTTCGTCGGACAGGATGTCGCCGAACATGTTCTCGGTGACAAACACGTCGAACTGGTTGGGGTCGCGCACCAGCTGCATGGCGGCGTTGTCCACGTAGAGGTGGGAAAGGGCTATGTCCGGGTACTGCTTGGCGAACTCGGTGGCGGTCTTGCGCCACAGGACGGAGGTTTCCAGCACGTTGGCCTTGTCGATGGAGCACACCTTTTTGGCCTTGCGGGTGCGGGCGGTCTCGAAGGCCACTTTCAAGATGCGCTCAATCTCGCTCTTGCGGTAGACCATGGTGTCGATCGACTGCACGTCGCCGTCGGGCAAGGTCTGGGTGGCCTTGGGCTGGCCGAAATAGATGCCGCCGGTTAATTCGCGGATGCAGACGATGTCGATGCCGTTGCTGATGCGCTCTTTGCGCAGGGGCGAGGCGTCGATCAATTCGGGGTAAAGCAGCCCGGGGCGGATGTTGGCAAAGAGTTTGTAGGTTTTGCGCAGGGGCAGCAAGGCGGCGCGCTCGGGCTGCTCGTTCGGGGGCAAGTGTTCCCACTTGGGGCCGCCCACCGAGCCGAACAAGATGGCGTCGGAAGCCGAACACACGGCCAAGGTGCTCTCCGGCAGGGCTTTGCCGTGGTGGTCGATGCCCGCCCCGCCCACATAGGCGTGCGTGTGGTCGAGGCGGTAGCCCGCGGGCGTACACACCTTGTCGAGGACGGCGAGCGCCACATCCATTACTTCGGGGCCGATGCCGTCTCCGGGAAGGACGGCGAATTTGAGCGTCTGGGTCATGGTGAAAGGGTGGGAAAAGGTAATCTCCCATCAAATCAATTTTGAGGCCCCGGGGAAAGGCTAAAATGCGCGCCGATTCCTCCGCACAATCCCCGGGGACGCGGGTCAGTTATAAAATCGTTTTTCAGGTTGCGCCCGCACGGGATGCGCCTCATGTTTTAAACAGAAGCCAACAAAGATAAAACCATGATTCAAACTTACATGTTTTCGCTGGGCGCCATTGGCACAAACGCCTATTTGCTGCTGCCCGAAAAAGGACAAGGAGCCTGGATTGTGGACGCGCCGGAAGGGGTATTGGCCGAGATTACGCCCATTCTCAAAAAACACGGGCGAAAATTGGAGGGCGTGTTGCTCACCCACGGCCATTGGGACCACATGGACGAATTGAAAAAAGTCCGCGACGCGGGGGCCAAGGTCTACGCCCACGCCGACACCCGCCAGTTGATTGAAGACCCGGAAGGCATGCAGGCCCCCTTTATGCTGCCGGGAGCCCGCGTGGAGAGCGCCACTGTCGATGTGGAACTCAAGCACGGCCAAGTGTTGCCGCTCGACGGGGTTGAATGCCGCGTGTTCGAAGTGCCCGGCCATTGTCCGGGCAGTCTGGCCTTTTATTTTCCGCAATCCAAGTTTGTGTTCACCGGGGACGCGCTGTTTGCCGGAAGCGTCGGACGCGCCGATTTGCCGGGGGGCGACTGGGATCTGCTGACGCAGTCGATCAAAAACGTGCTCTACGCCCTGCCGGACGACGTGATTGTCTATCCGGGACACGGCAACGACACGACGATCGGCGACGAAAAACGGTTAAATCCGTTTGTGCGGGGTTGATACGCGGCGCGCCATCGCCCGCGTTCGGGGGCGGAAGCGCAAAATTCTAATCCGGTTGCTATGCGGCATTCGATTTACGGCGACATTATGCGGCGCGCCATCGCTTGTGCAAAACAAGGGTGGGGGCGCACGCATCCCAATCCGCTGGTGGGGGCCGTCATCTGCGAAAACGGCGAAGTGGTCGCCGAGGGTTTTCACGCCCGCGCGGGCGAACCGCACGCCGAGATCATGGCCCTGCGCGCCCTCGGGCGCAAACCCGCCCCGGGCGCAGTGATGTTTGTCACCATGGAGCCCTGCTCGACCCACGGGCGCACCCCGCCGTGCACGCAGGCCATTTTGGAGGCGGGATTGCGCACGCTGGTGGTGGGGGCCGTAGACCCGAACCCCGCCCACGCGGGCCGGGGGCTCGACCTGCTGCGCGGGCGCGGGGTGAACGTGGTGGAGGGCGTGCTCGCCGACGAGTGCGAAGACCTGAACCTTGTATTTAATTATTGGATACAAAATCGCGCGCCGCTGATCGCGGGCAAATCCGCCGTGACGCTCGACGCTTGCGCCGCCACGCGCTCGGGCAAGGCGCGCTGGATATCGGGGCCCCAATCGCGCGCCGACACCCACCGCTGGCGCGCGTATTTTCCGGCCATCGCCGTGGGGGCGGGCACCGCGCTGGCGGACAACCCGTCGCTGACCGTGCGGCTGGAGGGCGCGCGCGAGGACTGCCCGCACAGGCGCTTTGTGTTCGACCGCCGCTTGCGCACGCTGGAACAGCCGAATTTGAACGTGTTCACCGACGCCTTTCGCGCGCGCACCGTGCTGGTGAGCGATGTGCGCGCCCCGCAGGCCGCCCGCGCGCGCGCCGCCGAGTTGGGCGTCGCCTTGTGGACGCTGGAGGGGGACGATTTCTTCGCGGCCTTTCGCGCGCGCTGCGCGCAGGAGGGCGTCTACGGCGTCTATTGCGAGGGCGGCCCCTCGCTGTTGAGCGCGCTGCTGAAGGCGCGCGCGCTGGATTACCTGTTTCTTTACCGCGCCCCGCTGCTCTTTGCCGACGAGCAAGCCCCCGCCTTCTTGCGCGGGCTGGCCCCCGAAACCCCCGACCAAGGCTTGCGCCTGCGGGGCCTGCGCCGCGAAGTTCTCGGCGACGACGATTTGTTGCGCGGCTTTGTCGACTACCCCCCAAACCCCGCCGCGCCGCTTCCCCTTTCCCCATGATTGATCTGTTTATCGCCACCGGAAATCTTCATAAACTCGCGGAATTCAACGATATTCTGCGCGCCGCCGACGCGCCCGTGCGCGTGCAAGGGGCGTCCGCCGTGGGCGGGATGCCGCCCGTCGAAGAAACAGGAAAAACGTTTTCCGAAAACGCGCACCTCAAGGCCGAGGCGCTGCTCAAGCGCGCCCCGCAGGGCGCGTGGGTGTTGGCCGACGACAGCGGGCTGGAAGTGAAGGCCCTCGGCGGCGCGCCGGGGGTGCATTCCGCGCGCTACGCGGGCGCGCACGGCGACGACGGCGCCAACACCGCCAAGCTGTTGGCCGCATTGGAAAAATTCTCCGACGACCAGCGCGAGGCGCGCTTTGTGTGCAGCTTGTGTCTGATGGGCCCCGGCGGGCAAAACCATGTGTTTAACGGCATTTGCAAAGGCCGCATCGCGCGCACGCCTTCCGGCAAGGGAGGATTTGGGTACGACCCCGTTTTTATTCCCGAAGGCTACAAGCACAGCTTCGCCGACTTGGGCGACGACGTGAAAAACGCCCTGAGCCATCGCGGCAACGCGGCCGTGGCGCTGGCGGCGTTTTTAAAGGCGCGCTTCGGCGAACTGTGCTGCCGCTGTCAGGGTTGAGCGGACACGCCCTAGGGCGTGTCTTCAAATTCCTCAGGTCGCCCGCTTGACTGGATTTTGGCCCCTTTTTCGTGTCCTCGCCTCGCCGATGCGCTGCATCGACTCGGCTCGAAACCCGAAAAATTGGCTCAAAACCAGCCTTCGCGGACTCGTTCCGGAATTTGAAGACACTCCCTAATCTACGTAGCGGTCTGCGCCGCAGGCGCGCAGCAGCGCGATCGCGCGTTCGGCGGGAGATTTTCCCGGGGCGGGCAGGGTGTGGTTGAGCAGCGGCCAGCGCGGGCGCAGGGTCTTGGCCCCGACGCGAATGAGCGCGCCGATGCGGCGGGCCTCGCGGTCGGCGCGCAGGGTGTTTTCAAAGACGACGTGCGCGTCGGCGTAGGTTTCTCCCAGCGTGCGGAAAAAGGAAAGCGGCTTGCCCGTGCGCGAGATGATTTCGTGGGCGATGTCGGCCTCGCGGACGAGGGCCTCGGTGGCGTCGGTGACCAGCGCTATGACAAAAACTTCGTTGCGGTCGGCCTTGTGGGCGCGCAGGGCGGGGATGAGCGCGCGCAGCGTCTGCACGTCTTCCGGCAATGTCAAATAGATGCGGTCTTTGTTGGGGATGTCGATCGCGCCTTCGGAGGCCATCGAGGCTTCCAACAGCGATTTGTTGCGCGCCATCCGGTTGAGGCAGTTGGTGGGGCGCAGACGGCCCCAGCGATTGTGCGCCCACAGCCAGTCGGCGGCGAGGGCCTCGTCGTTGCGCAGGGCGTTTTCGAGCCAGCGGTTGCTCGCCATGATAACGTGTTCGCGCGTGCGCGGGCAGTCGAATTCCTCGGCGCGGATGACGGCCTTGAAAAAGCCCGTGCGCCGGGCGTATAGCACGCCCACGCGGGCCTTGAAGCGCTCCGTCATCATGCCGGGCAGTTCCGTGTTGGAGCAGGGACGGCCAAAGAAGAGGCTTTCGGCCCCGGCGGAGCCCGCGTTTTGGTCAAAGAGCAGGGCGAACGCGCCGTTGTCGCGCAAGAGGTGTCCGATTTCGAGGAGCTGGTCTTTGCGCGAGAGCAGCCGTATGCCCCAGCGCTCGCGCGTGCGCTTGACCCAGGCGTCGAGCCCCGGGTTGTTGAGCGGGCGGTAGAGCACCCCCACTTTCGGCAGGGGGCGCGCGGTGAGCGCCGGGAAAAGCGTGACCGCCTCCATCAGCGAAAAATGCGGGGCGAGGATGACGAGCGGGGCGGGCTTTGCCAGCACGTCGGCCATGAGGGCGTCGAGGCTCGGGTCTATCGTGAAGCGCTTTTGGATGTCGGCCTTGGTCAAGTGCGGCGAGACCAGCACGAACATGCCCATTTCGATCAGGCGCGCGCAGGACTCTTTGCCGATGCGGGCGCACCAGCGGATGCTGCGTTCGGGGAAGGCGCGGCGCAAGTTGCCCAAAATGACGCCCCGGCGGTTGATCGGCGGGTACCAGATGACGTTGGCCAGCAGCACGCACAGGGCGCGTTTGACGCCGTCGGGCAGCAGGGCGACGAATTTGCCCAGACAATGGATGAGAAAGACGCTCACAAATAAAAAATTCCTTGTTCAAAATTATAAAGGCAGGCGACTTTCTGCAAACCCAATTACGGGGGGAATATCCCCGTTTTTGGGCGCGCGGGTATGGCATGGTTGACTTGGTCAAAACGGCCAATTACGCTATGAAAAATGGCGAATATCATCTGCATGAAATGGGGCGCCAAATTCGGCCCCGAATACGTGAACCGCTTGCACTCGATGGTCGAGCGCAACCTCACGTTGCCGCACCGTTTCGTGTGCTTTACCGATGACCCCACGGGCATTGCGCCCGGGGTGGAAATCCGCCCCCTGCCGCCCATGGACTTGCCCCCCGGCAAGGAGCGCGGCTGGCGCAAGCTCTCCACCTTTCAAAGTCCCTTGGCGGACTTGAAAGGGCCGACGCTGTTCCTTGATCTGGACATCGTGGTGGTGGGCGCGCTCGACGTTTTTTTCACCCATCCGGGCAAATTTCTCATCATCCACGATTGGCTTTTCCCCAACGACATCATGGGCAACTCCTCGGTGTACCGCTTTGAGGCCGGGGAGCATCCGGAAGTCTTTTCGCACTTCATGGCCCACATCGACGAGGTGAAGGCCGCCCACCGTCACGAGCAGTCCTACCTGTCGCGCCAAATGTACGACAAAGGCATTTTGCAATACTGGCCCTCAGAATGGTGCGTGAGCTTTAAGCGCAGTTGCCTGCTGCCGTTCCCGGTCAGCTTGTGGAAAGTTCCCCAAAAACCGGAAGGCGCGCGCATCGTGGTCTTCCACGGCAATCCCAATCCGCAGGATGCGATTGCGGGGAAGATTAAGGGATTTTTGCGCTTTCTGAAGCCGACGCAATGGATCGCCGAATACTGGCGCTAGGCTGTCGCACTTCTCGGGGGCCATTCGGATGACGGAGGGGCCTCTGTGAGTACCCGCGCATTTTCTCCGAAAATACGCGTTCCCGCGCGGAAAAGGCCTGCCAAGTTGAGTGTCGGCTAGAACGCCGACAGTGCTGCGCACCGGGTGCTATCGCACCCGCCCGCTCCGCTCGCTTATAAATAGCTCGCTGCTCGCCCCCCGCTATCAGCCCTACCGCGCTCTCGCCTGACAGGCCTTTTGCGCGCGGGAGGGCCGGGCGGTGATATGCCGCGCGTTGCGCGGATTTGAAGAGTGCAGGAAAATAGAAGAAAGATACTTCTCTTTCTTTTCGGACTTGGCTGACTGGCGAAGCCAGCATAATCACCGCCCGCCCGGCTCGCGATCAAAAGCCGCTCAAGGCGAAGTACAGGGACAGACAAAGGGCGGGGCTGTACTCCGTACTGCCCCGCCTTTTGGCCGACGCAGTACGCAGCCTTGGGCGGCTTTTCATCGCGGGAGCGCGTATTTTCGCAAGAAAATGCGCGGGTGCGCACAGAGGCCCTCCGTCATCCTAAAGGCCGCCTAGTCCTGCGGAGCCTAGTATTTGTCGGCGGTACAGCTCGCCGTAGTGCGCGCAGCGCTCCATCAGCTCGTCGTGCGAGCCAAAATCGAGGATTTCGCCGTCCTTAAATATGATGATCTGCTTGACGTTGCGGATGGTGCTGAAGCGGTGGGCGATGATGAAAGCGGTGCGCTCGCCCATCAGGGCGTCGAGGGCCAGCTGGATGGCGCGTTCGCTGTTGGAGTCGAGGGCGCTTGTGGCCTCGTCCAAGATGAGGATGGGGGCGTCTTTGAGGAACACGCGGGCCAGCGCGATGCGCTGTTTTTGGCCGCCCGAGAGGCGGTCGCCGCGCTCGCCGACCATCGTTTCGTAGCCGTTTTCGAGTTCCAAAATGAAGTCGTGGGCGTAGGCGCGCTTGGCCGCCGTGTAGACTTCTTCGGCGGTCGCGCCTTCCTTGGCCAGCGCGATGTTGTTGAACACCGTGTCGTTGAAGAGCACGGGGTACTGCGGCACCGAGCCCAAGTTTTTGCGCAGGTCGTGCGTGGACATGTCCTTGAGGGCGATGCCGTCGATGCGCACCGCCCCTTGGGTCGGGTCGTAAAAGCGCATGAGCAGCTTCACAAAAGTGCTCTTGCCCGCGCCGGATTCGCCCACCAGCGCGCAACTCGTCCCCGCCGGTATTTGGATGGAGGCGTTTTTGAGCACGACCTTTTCGCCGTAGGCAAAGCTCACGTTGTCAAACGTCACCTGCCCGTGCAGGCGCGCCACTGCGGCGGGGTTTTCCGGCTCGGGCACGGGAGAATTGTAATCGAGGATTTCGTTGACGCGGTGCACCAGCGGCATCGTCTTGTACAAGTCGCTCACCAGACGCATGCCGCGCTTGATGGGATCGGCGGTAAAGTACAAGGCGGCGGCCAGCGCGGCGAAGGTGTCGAAGGGGATTTTGTTGTAAAAGGCGTAGAGAAACACCACCGAAATCATCACGGAGGCCACCACCTCCATCATCGGCTGCTGGGTCAGCTCGTATTTGGTGAGCTTGAGCACGATGCGCTGAAAGAGGCGGTTGGTGCCGTCGAAGCGCTCGTTTTCGCGTTTTTGCAGGTTGAACATGCGCACCTCGTGGGTGGCGTCGAGGTTTTCGGCGAACAGCTGCGAGAGGGTGCCGAGCTTTTCCTGCGTTTGGCGCGCGTATTTTTTCAGGCGGCGGCGCATCAGCTGGACGGGCAGCACCATCACGGGAGCCAGCAGGAAAAACACCAGCAGGAATGCCACGTCGCTGTTCTTCATGCACATATAGGCCAGCGCGCCCATGGCCCCGATGATTTGCAGGGGGTATTGGATGAGTTCGGCGGCGCAGCGGATGAGGATGGCCTGAATGGTGCCCGTGTCGTTGCTTAGGCGCACATAGAGGTCGCCGGTGGTGTGGCGGTCGAAAAACGCCAGCGGGTAGTCTTGCACTTTCGCAAAGATGTCGCCCTTGATTTTGCGCAGCACGTCGAGCGCGCACACGCTCATGAGGTAGCCGTTGAGAAACCCGAACACCGCGCGCATCAGAAACACGGCGGGCAGGAGGGCCGCCACCGCGACGATATGCCACGTTTTGATGACGACGCCTTCCGGGGGGTTGAAGAAAAAGCGAAAGACGTACTGGATGATCAGCGGAATGCCCAACCCGCTGCTCGCCCCGAAGATAATCGCGCAAAGCAAGGCCGCCGCCAGGGTGAGGTAACGCCCTTTCAAATAGGCGAAGTAGCGAGTCAATTCCTTCATGTTCACACAACGATAGCGGGGGGGGCTTTTAATTGCAAAATCAATGTAAACCCGACGTGACGGGAGTCGAATTAAAGGAACATGCGCCCCCAAAAATAGGGCTTGAAGAAAAACTGCGGCTGCGAGCGCAGGCGCTTAAAAAGCCGCTGCCGCCATATGCGCGGGGCCGCGACGGCGTCGGCTTGGGCGTAGGCATCGGCGGCGGTTTTGTCGGGGAAGCGCCAAGCGGTGTGCGCGAGGTAGCGATAGTAGAGCGGCTGAAACGGATTTAAGCGGCCCTCGCCTTTGACCCACGGCTTGTATTGGCCGATATAGTGGACGAGGCCGGGATTTTTCGCGGCGGCGCGGTATTGGAGACGGTCGGAAAAGTAGCAGGTTTCGTCGATGAAGCGCGGCACGAATTGGAAATTCCAGCGCAGATCCACGATCTTTGTGCGCCCGCCGAGCAGTTGGTTTAGGATGGTCTGGTCGTACAGGCTTATGCGGGCCGGATCCTCGTCGATGTAGGCGAAGAGCTTTTCCTCGGCCTTGTGCGCGCGCCATTCTTTTAAGTTCATCAGCAGCACGCCGGAGTTGAAGTAAAATTGCCCCTTGGGCAGGCCGAACTTGGGCCCGAGCTTTTTATAAAAACGGTCCTTTACGCCCGCGAGGATGAGGCCCTCCATGTCCGTGTCGAACAATGCGTCGAGGGCGTCGTTGGCCACGATGTCGCAGTCCAGATACAGCACGCGGTCGAGTTCGGGCAGCAGCGATCCGATTTTAAAACGGTACCACACGCTGGGGATGTGAAAGCGCGTGAATTCGGCGGGGTTTATCTTTACAAAATGGATGTGCGGGCGGTTCGGCGCGTCGATTTCGGCGAGCTTGCGTCGGTTGTCCTCGGAGAGTCCGCCGTCGAGGATATGGATGTGCAGGGCGCGCTCGGGCCGCATGTGGCGGGCGACCGAGGCAATCGCCACTGCGCAGCAGGGGGCGTAGTTGTCGTCGGGGGCAAAACACAGATGGATGGCGTTCTCCATTGAAAAACGATGAAAAAGGGCGTGCGCAAAGTCAAACGGCAATTCCGGGGCGGGTGCGCGCGGCAATGCCCTGCTATTCGTCCGGCGGGGACGTCAAAAAGGCGCGGCGGGCCTGCTCGCTCGCGCGTATGGCCTTGTAAAAATGGTCGAGCTGGCCGGAGGTCAGCGGCAATTCGCGCCAGCTTGCGTCGAAGATATGGATGGAACCGCGGTTGTGCAGGCCGCGCCCGATTTGCACCGTGGTGTCGCCGTCGGTCCACACGGCCTCGCTCCACGAGGCGAGGAAGACCACGCGGCGCGGGTCGTCCTTTTGCAGCAGCGAGACGCCCTGCGTGTAGGTTTCCGGCGGGTTTTTGACGCCCATCAAGGGCAGCAAGGTGGCGGGCACGTCCATGTGCGAGGTGATGCGCTGTAGGCGCAGCGGCCCCGCCCCCGGAATGTGCGCGGCAAAGAGCGTGCGCGTTTGGTAGGGCGTGAAGGCCCCGTTGTGGCCGATGTGGCCCTTTTCCACGCCCAGTTCGCAAAACTCCTGCCCGTGGTCGCCCGCCACGATGAGGGCGGTGGTGTTGTACTGGTCTGTGTCTTTGAGGGCCTTGACAATGCGGCCTATCTGGCTATCGACATAGGCGATGGAATTGAGCGAGCGGTTGCGCAGGGCGCGCAGGCAGTCCGGGTCGCCGTTGACGCCTTGGGCCAGCACGTCCACGTCCTCCAAGGGCAGGGCGGGGGTGAATTTTTCCGCCGCCGCGGGATAGCGGTAGGGAATGTGCGGGCTGTCGAAAAACGCCACGCCGAAAAAGGGACGGTGGTCGTTGGAGCGGACGAGGTCAATCATGCGGTCGGCGATGGCCTCGTCGCGCTGAAACGGCTCGCCTTTTTGGGTGTCGTGGATGTCGGCGGGGGGCACCTCGGCAAAGACGGTTTGGCGAAACTCGGGGAAATGCAAATCGGTGGAGGAGGCCACGCAAAAGCGGTAGCCCAGTTCGCGCGCCGCCGCGATGAGCGCGGGCCCTTGGCGGGCTTCCAGCGCCGCGTCCCAATAGGTGGGGTAGAGTCCGTAAAAGAGCGCGAAAAACCCGAAGCGCGTGCAGTTGCTGCCGCTGTAGTGCAAGCCGGCGAAAACCCCGTCTTCCGTCAGGTGGAAGGTGTTGGGCATCACGTCGGCGCGCTGGGCCGAGGCGTGGCCGCTTTCCACCACGAGGATGAGGATGTTGGGCAGGCGTCCCAGCGGGCGTTTGCCAAAGACGAAATGGGGCGGGGTCGCCAGCACGCCGCCGTCGGCCTCGGGGGCTTTGGTGAGGGCGTCCTCCAGCGGCGGATTTTGTGTGAACAAGCGCGGGGCGGGCAGGGTGAGGTGCAAAGGACCCAAAAGCGCGCGGGCGCGCAGGGCCTGTCCGGGGTAGCGCATGTAGCAGCCCACAAAGAGCATCTTTTCGCACAAAAACAGCGCCGCAAACCCCGCCACGACGCAAACGGACAGCCGAAAACTGCACCGCAGGCGCGGGAATCGCGGGCGCAAAAACGCGCGCAGCCGTCGCACCCCATAGAGCAACGCCGCCCACGCCAGCACAATGCCGCCCGCGCGCGCGACGGTGAAAAAGAAGGCCTTGCCCCCCACCGTCACGCTGTCGGAGGCGGCGGAGTTGGTCAGCAGGTTGAGCACCATGCCGTCGATATGGTAGCCGTACACCCCGTAATAGGAGCTGTCGATATAAGCGAACACGGCGGTGGCCCCGCCCAGCACAAAGGCGGCGACGTAAAAAACGCCCCGGCGGCAAAAGCGCTCGGCGATAAGCGACAACACGGCGGCGGGCAGGGCCAGCACCCCGCAAAAAACGGCGTAGCCCACCGCGAAAAAAACGCGCGTCAGCGGCGCGAAGTCTGCCGGAATTTCCGCCCATAGGCGGTGCTGCAACACGGCGATGATCAGCGCGAGCGCGCCCCATAGCCACAGGGTGTCGCGCAGGGCGCCGGCATAGGGCACGCGCTGGGTTTTGGGTCGGAAGGCGATGGAAAAAAACCGCATGGAAGGGGCACTGTTTCCCGATTAAAGTGGCCCCGCGCGCGGGGTTTGGCAAGGACGGATTGCGCGCGTCGCGCGCCGGGGGAATAGGCTTGTGGGTGCCGGGCGGCATTGTTAGGGTATTGCGGATAAAAACACGCGCCTGTCGAAGCCGGTTTCGAGAGGCTTTTTCACCGCCCACCACTGTGCCCACCTCCGATTCCCGATTGCCTTCGCCCGCCGAACCCTTCCCGGGATTGTCGCCGTGGAAACGGGCGGCCTCGCGCGGCAAGCAGGCGCTCAACGTCTTGGCAAAGGCCTACCTTGAAGTGTGCGTGCCCAACCGCGCCGCGCGCCGCCGCCGCAAGGGAGCGTTTGCGCGCTGGTATTTGGGCAAATACGTGCGTCAGGTTTGCGCGGAAGGAGCGCGCCCCCCGCAATCCGCGCGCCCGGGCGGTCGCACCATTTGGCAATATTGGGAGCAGGGCGAAGCCGCCGTGCCGCCTTTGGTGCGCGCCTGCCTCGACTCCGTGGCCGCGTTTGCCGACGGGCGTCCGCGCGTGCTGCTGACGGCCAAGAACCTCGCCGACCATGTGGAAATTCCGGGGTTCATTTACGATTTGAAGGCGCGCGGGCGCATGCAGACGGCCCATTTTTCGGACATCCTGCGCACGTGCTTGCTGTTGCAACACGGCGGGACATGGATGGACGCCACGATTTACCAGACGGGCCCCCTGCCGTCCGCCATTGAGGCCGCCGACCTCTTTGTCTTTCAAAACGACCCCCGGACGGACGGCGACGGGTTGAACATGGCGAGCTACTTCATCCACGCGCGCCCGGGCGAGCCGATTTTGGACGACACGCGCGCCGTGATCGAGGCCTACTGGAAGGATAACGATTTTTTGATGAACTACTTTTTGTTCCTGCACGCCTTCACGGCGGTGACGGGGGCCACGCCCGAAAACCGCGCCCGGTGGGCCCGCGTGCCGTTCCTTAGCTTTTTGCCCGTGCAGCGTCTGCAGGGGGAGTTGGGCGCGCCCTTTGACGCCGCGCGCTGGGCCGAGTTGTGCGCGGCCACGCCCGTTCACAAGCTCACCCACAAGGCGCGCCTGATTGCGCATAAAAATCTCGGCGCGCAGGCCGAGACCTTTTACGATTTCATCCTTCGCGCACACCACGCATGAAGCCTTTGAACGTACAATTCACCGACGGGCTGACCCCCGACGTCTTCGCCGACCTCGTGGGCAAGCGCTATGAGATGGTGGTGACGGATAAGCCGGACTTTTTGTTTTACAACTGCCACTCCTACGCGCACCTCGACTATCGCGACTGCGTGAAGATTTTTGTCACCAACGAGTGCGTGGTTCCCAATTTCAACGAGTGCGATTACGCCATCGGCTACGATTACCTCACCTTTGAAAACCGCTACCTGCGCTTTCCCTATTATTATCGGCACGGGCCCTTGTCGGTGCCGCGTCCGCCCGTGACGGGCGATCTGGCGCGCCGCAAATTCTGCAATTTCATCTACTGCAACACCAGCGGCGGCGAGGGCTCGCGCTTGCGGCAGGAATTTTGCCGAAAACTGATGGCCTATAAGCATGTGGACTGCCCGGGGCGCGTGCTCAACAACATGCCGGAGGCCATTGAGCCGCGCGGGGGGAACTGGATTGCCGGCAAGCTCGACTTTCTCAAAAAATACAAGTTCACCATCGCCTTTGAAAACGCGCGCGCCAACGGCTACACCACGGAGAAGCTGATTCACGCCTTTCAGGGCCATACGATTCCCATTTACTGGGGCAACCCGCGCGTGGCCGAGGAGTTCAACCCCAGGGCCTTCGTCAACGCCAACGACTACGGCAACGACCTCGACGCCGTGGTGCGCCGCGTGGCCGAAATCGACTCCAACGACGCGCTGTATTTGGACATGCTCGCGCAAGATCCCCTGCGCCCCGATTTCGCCTACCGCACGGACGAAAAAATGGAGCAATTCCTCTTCGACATTTTCGAGCGCGGCAACCGCCCGCTGCCCAAGTGCCCGACGGGCCTTGGCGGCGACCGCGACATTTCGGTGTCGCGCCACGTGCTGTACGCGGCGCTGACGAAAATCACGTGGGGGGACGCCCGCGCGTTTTACCAGCGCAGGCTCCACAAGCAAAAGCGCAACCTGAAATTTTAACCATGGGCCCCGATACCATCACCGTGGCCTACGCCACCGACGACGCCTACGTCAATCAGAGCGTCGTCTCCATGACGAGCGTGCTGGAAAACGCGCACGGGCGGCCCGTCGAGTTCTTGGTTTTGTACGCGACGCTGAAGCCGGAGAATTTGCAAAAATTCGAGCGCCTGCGCGCGGCGCGCGGATGCGCCTTGCGCTTGATCCGGCTCGACGAAAAGGAATTTTCGGATTTGCCGCTGTCGGACTGGGTGCCCGTGCACGCGTGGTTTCGCATTCAAATCGCGCAGGCGTGCCCGGATTTGAAGCGCGCGCTCTACCTCGACGGCGACACGCTGGCGGCCGCCGACCTTCGCCCGCTGTGGGACGCCGATATCGAGGGGAACTATTTTGCGGGCGTGCAGGACGTGTGGGGCGTGCGCAAAAACGCGGAGCGTCTCGGGTTGCGCGACGGGCTGTATTTCAATTCCGGCATGCTGCTGATCAACTGCGAAAAGTGGCGCGCGGACGGCCTCGTGGAAAAAATCCGCGCCTTCGCCAAGGCCCACGCGCGCATCATCGTCTACTGCGACCAAGACAGCCTCAACAAAGTGGCCGACGGGGCCAAGACGGCGCTCCCGCAAAAATTCAATTACATGGAAACATGGTGGCGCAACGGCTACCACGAGTACGCGGGCGCCGACGAAGCCGCCTACCGCGCGGCGGCCCAAAACCCCGTGGTCATCCACTTTACCGGGCCCAAACCCTGCTTCAAGGGCTGCGGCCACACGCTGGCAAAGCTCTGGTGGAGCTATGCCGAAAAGACGGACATTCTCGACGAGCTGAAGGCCGCCTACGAACGTTCGCAGCCGCCGCTCCCGCAAAAACCCTCCTTCGCCGAGCGCATTTTTTCCGTGAAAAACGAGTTCGCGCCGGGAAAGAAAATCAAGGTCGTCACGGTTTTCGGCCTCAAAATAAAGTTTCCGAAAAAGGCGGGCGCTTCGTGAGCCTTGCGGGCGTTTGGGGCAAATATAAAACTCCATGAAACAGATTTTACTGACAGGCGGCAGCGGGTTTATCGGGAAAAACATCCTGGAGAGTTTCCTCGTCGAAAAGTACGACATCGTCGCGCCCAGCCATGCGGAATTGGATTTGCTGGAAACGCGCAGCGCGGACGCCTTTTTTAAGGGCAAAACGTTCGACTGCGTGCTGCACGCCTGCGCCAAGCCGGGCCATCGCAACGCCAAGGACCCCAGCCGACTGCTGTACAGCAACCTGCGGATGTTTGAAAATCTCGAACGCCACAAGGACAAGTTCGGGAAATTTTTGAATTTCGGTTCCGGCGCGGTGTACGACCAATCGCGCGACATCAGCGGGGCGCGCGAGGCCGACTTGTTCGCGCGCGTGCCCGCCGACGAGCACGGTTTTTGCAAATACGCCATCGCCAAGCAAATCGAAAAGCTGCCGAACTTCACCGACTTGATCGTGTTTGGCGTCTTCGGGAAGTACGAGGACTTTGAGATAAGATTTATCTCCAACGCGGTTTGCAAGGCCCTCTTCGGACTGCCCATCACCCTGCGTCAAAACCGGCGCTTCAGCTACATTGACGTGGGCGACCTCATGCCCATCTTGGAGCATTTTATCGAACGGGAAGCGGAGCTGCCGTTTTACAATATTGCGGGCGACGGATATGTGGAGCTGGCCGAAGTGGCCCGGTGGATTCGCGAAATCAGCGGCAGGGATATCCCCATTCAGGTCGCCGCCGAGGGCTACGGGCTGGATTATTACGCGGACAACGCCAGGCTTCGGGGGCATTTTAAGATGGCCCAATTCACTGCGTTAAAGGCGTCCATCGCAAAACTTTACCGGTATTATGCCGACAGAGCGGATGCAATTGACAAAGAATTATTGATGACAGATAAATAGGCAACTATCTATGAATCGACTCGAAAAACAAATGTTGGAATGTCTCAAGGAATTGAGACAAAAACACCACGTGATCGGCATTAAAGCCGAATTCGAAGCCGAGGGCACCCGCATGGAGGAGGCGTTGCGCCTCAAGGAGATAGTGACGATGGCCGACTTGGACTTGACCATCAAAATCGGCGGATGCGAGGCCGTGAAGGACATGTTCGACGCCAAGATGATAGGCGTGCACGCCATCGTGGGGCCCATGATTGAAACGTCCTATGCGATGACAAAATACGTCAAGACGATGAAGTTCGCCTTCACCGACGAAGAGCGGGAGGATATGGACTTTCTCATCAACATTGAGACCATCACCGGATTTGAAAACTTTGACGCGATTGCCGCCGCGCCCGAATTTGAGCATATCGACGGCATTGTCATGGGCCGCGTGGACATGACCGGCTCGCTCGGTCTGAGCCGGGACGACATCAATTCCGAACGTATTTTTGAAATGACCCACATCATGGCCAAAAAGATGCAGGCCATGGGGAAGAAGATGATTGTGGGCGGCGGGGTGTCCGCCGACTCGCTGCCTTTCTTTAAGCGGTTGCCGCAGGGCGGGCTGGCCAAGTACGAGACGCGGAAGGTTATTTTTGACGCCGCCCGTGCGCTTCAGGATCCTCACGCGGACAAGGGATTGGTGAAGGCCGTCGGCTTTGAGCTGATGTGGCTGAAGAACAAGCGCGATTTTTACGGCAGCATTTTCAAGGAAGACGAAAAGCGTATCCAAATGTTGGATGCGCGCTATCAACATCTGCTGAGCCAGTAGCCGCATGCGCAAAGCCCTGATAACCGGAGCCTCCCGGGGAATCGGCCGGGCGATCCGCCGCCTCCTCGAGGAGCGGGGGGTGACGGTGGCTGCGCCCACCCGGCGGGAGATGGACCTGCTTTCCAACGCGTCCATTTTCGCCTACGTCGACGCGGCGGGTGATTTCGACATCCTCATCAACTGCGCGGGCATCAACGAGCTGGCGACCATCGACCAGTTGACCGACGCGCTGGTGGAAAAGACGATACAGAGCAATTTGGTGGCGCAGATGACTTTGATTCGCGCGGTGTCGCCCGGCATGAAACGCCGCGGGTACGGGCGCATCGTGAATTTCGCCTCGATTTGGTGCGATTTTTCCAAGGTCGGCAGGATCGCCTATTCCGTGTCAAAGGCGGGCGTGAAGGGCCTGACAACCGCCGCCGCCGTGGAGCTTGCGCCGCACAACGTGCTTGTCAACGCGGTGGCCCCCGGATTTGTGAACACCGAGATGACCGCGCAAAACAATTCGCCCGAGCAGCTGCGCGCGATCGCCGAAAGTTTGCCCATCAGGCGGCTGGCCGAGCCGGAAGAGATAGCGGAATGCGCGTATTTTCTGGCCTCGGAAAAAAACACCTTTATCACGGGCCAGACTCTTTTTATCGACGGAGGATTTTCATGCATATAGGCGCGCTGACCATTCAGTCGAACATCAAATCGTACACGGCTTATTTCGAGGACAACGCCGCGTTTGTCGAGGAGCTCGCCACGCTGCAAAACACAGTTTTTGTCGTCGATGAAAACGTGTGGAAGGTGTATGCCGCGAGCGTGCTGAAGCCGCTGTCCGGCGCGAACGTGATTCCCCTGCCCATATCCGAGGAGCACAAGAACATCGACACGGTGTGCTCTTTGTACGAAAAAATCATGCAATTTTCGCCGCGGAAAAATTTGAATCTGGTGTCCGTCGGCGGCGGAATCACGCAGGATTTGACGGGGTTTGTGGCCTCCACGTTGTACCGGGGCGTGAATTGGATATTTGTTCCCACGACTTTGCTGGGGCAGGTTGACAGCTGCATCGGCGCCAAGACCTCGTTGAATTTTAAGCGCTACAAAAATTTGGTGGGCACGTTTTATCCCCCGCAAAAGATATACATCTATCCGGAATTTTTAAAATCGCTGACCCGCACGGATTTTTACTCCGGCGTGGGCGAGATGGCCAAACTCCACCTCATGCGCGGCGAAAAAGAAACGCGGACGTTTGTCGAGGCCCTTACGGCGATCGACGCGGTGGACATCCGGACGGTTTTGGAGCGCACAAAGGCGTGTTTGGAAATCAAACGCGCGTATATTGAGGACGACGAATTCGACACCGGGCGGCGAAACATGCTCAATTACGGGCACTGCTTCGGGCACGCGATCGAGAGCTCCACGAATTTCGCCATAACGCACGGGCAGGCCGTGGTGTTTGGCATGCTGTTGGCCAACCACTATGCCAAGGGCAAGGGGCGCTTGTCCGCCGCCAACGAGAAGCGCATCCGGGAGCAGGTTTTGATGCCCTCTTTTAAGACCGATATGCGCGGCATAAAAATCGACGTTGAAAAAACCGTGGACGCCATGGGGCAAGACAAAAAGAATCTCGGGAAGGGTTTGGCGCTCGTCATCCTCACGGACGGGCATGAGATGGAAAAGCTCACGGACGTTTCCCGCGAGGACGCGGCGGGCGTGTTGAACGATGTCGGTTTGATTTTGCGGGGATTGAAATGATTAAAGTTTCCGATTTTATTGCCAAGCATTTAAAGGAACGCTACGACGTGGGCCGGTTCTTCATGGTCTCCGGCGGCGGGGCCATGCACCTGAACGACAGCCTAGGCAGGGAGATTCCCTATATCGCCAACCACCACGAGCAGGCCTGCGCCATGGCCGCCGAGGGTTTTGCGCGGGTCTATCAACAGCTTGCGGTCGTCAACGTGACCACGGGCCCGGGCGGCCTCAACTGCCTGAACGGGGTGTTCGGCCAGTGGACCGATTCGGCGAGCGTGCTTTATATTTCGGGGCAGGTGAAGTTTTCGACCTGTCTGGCCTCGTCCGGCGATTCGCGATTGCGGCAGTTGGGCGACCAAGAGGTGGACATTGTCGCATCGGTGAAGCACCTGACCAAATATGCGGCGATGGTCACCGATCCGCTGGACATCAAGTACCACCTTGACCGCGCCGTGCACGAGGCCACCACCGGGCGCTTCGGCCCCGTGTGGATAGACGTGCCCATGAATGTGCAAAGCGCGCTGGTGGATGAGGACAAATTGCGCGCGTTCACCCCGCCGCCCCCGCCGGTTTATGATTTGAAAATCGCCGAAGTGGCGGACAGGTTAAGCCGCGCGAGCCGCCCCTTGATTGTTGCGGGCCACGGCATACGGCTGGCCGGGCAGACGCAGGCCTTTCGCGCGTTGGCGGAAAAATTAAACATCCCCGTGGTGACCACGTTCAACGGGTTCGACCTGATGGAATCCGACGAGCCGCGCTTTGCCGGGCGCATCGGCACCATCGGCCAGCGCAGCGGCAATTTCACCTTGCAAAACGCCGACTGCATTCTCTTTTTGGGCACGCGCAACAATGTGCGCCAAGTCAGCTACAACTGGGAGAATTTCGCGCCCAAGGCGTTTAAAATTGTGGTGGACATCGACCCGAGCGAACTGACCAAGCCGCTCGTTTTGCCCGACATTGCGGTGTGCGCCGATTTGGTGGAATTTTTGCCCGCTTTGCTGGCGGCCGTCCGGCCCGCAGACGCCGGCCCCTGGCTCGATTTTTGCGTCGCCTTGCGTGAGAAATACGCCGTTGGGCGCACCGCCGAATATCGGCAGGCGCCGGGCGAGCCCGTCAACGCCTACCACTTTGTGCACACCCTGACGTCCCTGATGGGGGAGGGCGACATCATGACGGCGGGCAACGGCTCGGCTTGCGTGTGCCTTTTTCAGGCGGGCGTGGTCAAGCGCAACCAGCGCATTTTTTGGAATTCGGGCGACGCCTCGATGGGCTACGATTTGCCCTCGGCCATCGGCGCGCACTGCGCCGACCCTGCGCGCAGAATCCTCTGTTTGGCGGGCGACGGCTCCATCATGATGAACATTCAGGAGCTGGAGACCATCCGTCACAACCGCATTCCCGTCAAATTGTTTGTCATCGCCAACGGCGGCTACGCCTCCATTCGGCAGACGCAGGACAACTTTTTCAACGGCCATCACACGGGCTGCGGCCCCAAAAGCGGCGTGAGCGTGCCCCATTTCACGAAACTGGCCGAGGCCTTCGGCCTTGCGGCCGTGCGCATCGAAAAGGCCGAAGGGCTGGCTGAGGCTCTGCGCGCGGTGTTGGCCCGCGAGGGCCCCGTCGTGTGCGAGGTGATGTGCCAGACGAACTACGCGTTCTCCCCCAAACTCTCCGCCCGGAAACTCCCGGACGGCAGCATGGTCTCCCCCACGCTGGAGGACATGTTTCCCTTTTTGGATCGCGCCGAATTTGAAAGCAACCTTTGGCGCTGACCGCAACCCCCACACCGGGCCCTCCCGGGGCAACCGGGCGGCGTTCGCACAAAAAATTCATGGACACGATCCCCGATACGCACGGTGCGCGAATCCCCGGTGGGAGCTCGTCCGCCTTGAAGGCGGGCGACGACATCGAGGTGTTTGTGCTCACGCGCAACCGCGTTGAGTTTTTAAAGCAGGCCGTGCAAAGCCTCCTCGACCAGACGTTGCGGGACGCGCGCGTCACGGTGGTGGACAACGCCAGCGACGACGGCACCGAGGGCGACCTGAGCGCCATGGCCGCCGAAAATCCGCGGCTTTGCTACGTGCGGCAGCCCCAAAATGTCGGCCCCACGGGCAATTTTGAAACGGCGGTGAGGCTGGCCCGGGCGCGCTACGCGATGATTTTTCACGACGACGACATTTTGCACCCGCTTTATTTGGAAATGGCGCTGAAGGCCATTCGTCGCCACCCCAAGGTGACGATGCTGGTGGGCAACAGCATAGTCCCCCCCGTGGTGAACGCGGAACACTGGGAGCCTGTTTCGCAATCGTACAGCCTGTGCGAGACCCCCGTTGATTTCGCCGCCTTTTTATACGGCGTGGGGCGCATCGCCTTTCCGACGGCGGTGTATCATGTCGAGTCCTTGCGGCGGGTGCGCGCGCGCAACGATTTGTACGGGAAAATCGCCGACAAACCCCTCCTGCAGGAAGCCGCCGGGCAGGGCATGGCCGTCGTTTTTCACGATAAGCGCCTGTTGCGCTACCGCGTCCACCCCGGGCAGGACACCAACGCCCGCTCCACCGGGCCGTTTTATGCGGAAATGATCAACCACAACCGCTTTTTCAAAGACATTCTCTGGAAAACGCGGCGCACGCGCTGGATTTTTAACATGCGCTGCCAAAAGCACCTGAAGTCACTTTACAAAATGGGCGGCGATCGGACGCTTTCCTTCCGGCAGTTTGTCAAAAAGGCCAATGACGAGGGCGCGGGATGCTTGGCCAGCCGCCTGTGCAATTTGCCGGTGATAGGGCCCGTTTTTTATCCGCTGTGCAACATGATGCGCGGGGTCATTGAGCGCGGATTCCCCCACGGCGACTTGGAGAAATAAGTCCGCCCGCTTTGGACTTGTCGCTGCGGCGAATCTATCCGACAATCACATTAAAATCAGCGAAGCACCTATGAAAGTATTGATTCTAGCCGGCGGCCTTGGCACGCGTTTGTGTGAAGAAACCGACATTCGACCCAAACCCATGGTGGAGATCGGCGGCAAGCCTATCTTGTGGCACATCATGAAGATGTATTCGCACTGCGGCTTTAACGAATTTGTGGTGCTTACCGGATACAAGTCACACGTCATCAAGGATTTTTTCTTGGATTACTACCACCGCTACTCCGACATTACCGTCGATATGCGCGACAACTCCGTGCAGGTGCACGCCGCGCGGTGTGAGCCGTGGAAGGTGACCATTCTCTATACGGGGGCTTCCACAATGACGGGCGGGCGCATCAAGCAGGCCCAACGCCATGTGGGCAACGAGCGCTTTTTGCTGACCTACGGCGACGGGGTGTCGGACGTCGATGTGCGCGACGTCATCCGTCTGCACGAAAGTTCCAAAGCCACGGTCACCATGACCGCCGTCAAGCCCACCGGCCGCTTCGGCGTGCTGGACATCGCCGAGGACGGGAAAATTTCCTCCTTTCGCGAAAAGCAAAAGGACGACCAAGGCTGGATTAACGGCGGGTTCTTTGTGTGCGAGCCGGAGACCTTTGACTATATCAAAGACCCGCAAACCACTATCTTTGAGCACGAGCCGCTGGAAACGCTCGCCCGCGAAGGTCGCCTAAACGCCCACAAGCACCACGGCTTTTGGCAGCCGATGGACACCCTGCGCGACAAGACCGATTTGACGAAGCTCTGGGAAACGGGCAAGGCCCCATGGGCCAAATGGCTGTAAACTTTCGCGATGTTCAACGACATTTACACAGGCAAACGCGTATTTTTGACCGGGCACACCGGCTTTAAGGGCGCGTGGCTGCTGCGTTGGCTGGAATCACTCGGGGCCGAGGTGGCGGGGTATGCGCTGGCGCCCAACACGCGGCCTTCGCTGTTTGCCGAACTTTATCCGCAAGGGCACGCCCGCTCGGTGACGGGAGACATTCTCGACGCCGAAAAGCTCGACCGCGCCCTGCGCGAATTTCAGCCGGAAATCGTCTTTCATCTGGCGGCGCAGCCTTTGGTGCGCGCCTCTTATCGCGACCCGGTGGGCACGTACCGCACCAACGTCATCGGCACCTTGCATGTGCTGGAAGCCGCGCGCAAGGCGGGATGTGTGCGCGCCTTTGTGAATGTCACCACCGACAAGTGCTACGAAAACCGCGAGGTGCGCCGCGGCTACCGTGAGGACGAACCCATGGGCGGGCACGACATGTATTCGTCGTCGAAGGGGTGCGTCGAAATTTTGTCGGCCTCGTACCGCCGCTCGTTTTTGAAGGACGGCTTCGCGCTGGCCACCGCGCGCTCGGGCAATGTCATCGGCGGGGGCGACTGGGCGGAGGACCGCCTGATCCCCGACATCGTGCGCGCCGTGCAGGCAAAGCAGGTGGTGGACATCCGCAGTCCTGACGCCGTGCGTCCGTGGCAGCATGTGCTCGACCCGTTATCCGGCTATTTGCGCTTGGGCCAAAAGCTCTTGGAAGAAGGAGACAGTTTTGCCCAGCCCTTTAATTTCGGCCCGCGCGAGGACAGCGTGCGCACCGTCGCCGAGATGGTGGCAAGCGCCCTCAGGCACTACGGCGCAGGAGAAATGCGCATCCACAAGACCGACGATTTGCACGAGGCGGGACTGCTGATGCTCAGCGTCGAAAAGGCCGAAAAAGCGCTCGGCTGGACGCCCACCTACGACCCCGAAACGGCCGTCGCCCAAACGATGGCGTGGTACCGCCAATTTTACGAAGGAAAAGGCGCGGAGGAACTCACCCGCACCCACATCCAAGCCTTTGAAAAAAAGATGGCGCACAGCCGCGCTTCTTTGAGAAAATAGCGCACTCTCCGCCCCCTGCCGCGCCCCCCGCATGAAAAAAGACGACATCAAACAGGCCATCTTCACGCTCGCCCGCGAATACTACCGCGAGGCTTTCGGCGCGCCGCGCGATTTTACGTACATTCCGGCCTCCGGCAAGGTGCTGGACGAGGCCGAGCTGGTGAACATGATAGACGCCTCCCTCGACATGTGGCTGACGACGGGGCGCTTCAACGACGATTTTGAAAAGAAGTTCGCCCAGACCGTGGGGACGCGCTTCGCCCTGAGCGTGAACTCCGGCTCCAGCGCCAACTTGTTGGCCGTAACGGCGCTGACTTCCCACAAGCTCAAGGAGCGCCGCCTGTCGCCCGGCGACGAGGTGGTGACGGTGGCCGCCGGTTTTCCCACCACGGTGAACCCCATCATCCAAAACGGACTTGTGCCCGTGTTTGTGGACAGCGAAATCGGCACCTACAATATGGACGCCGACCAGTTGGAAGGGGCTCTTTCGCCCAAGACCAAGGCCGTGTTTGTGGCGCACACCCTCGGCAATCCCTTTGATTTGGCCAAGGTGCTGGACGTGTGCCGCCGCCACAACCTTTGGCTGATTGAGGACAGTTGCGACGCTCTCGGGGCGCAGTACGGCGACCAAAAAACGGGTTCCATCGGCGACATCGGCACCTTCAGTTTTTATCCGGCCCACCATATCACGATGGGCGAGGGCGGGGCGGTCGTTACGAGCAACGCCGCCTTGCACCGCGTGCTGCTCTCGCTGCGCGACTGGGGCCGCGACTGCTGGTGCGCGCCGGGGCGCGACAACACCTGTCACAACCGCTTCAATTTCCAGCTCGGGCACCTGCCCAAGGGCTACGACCACAAGTACACGTATTCACACGTCGGATACAATTTGAAGATCACCGACTGGCAGGCGTCCTTGGGGCTCGCCCAGCTCGAAAAGCTGCCCGCCTTCCTCGAAAAGCGCCGTCACAACGCCGAATTTTTGCGCGCCGCGCTCGCGGGGTTGCAGGACGTGCTGATTTTGCCCGAGGCCGCGCCCGGGGCCTCCCCCTCGTGGTTCGGGTTTTTGATTTCCGTGCGCCCCGAGGCGCCCTTCACCAAGCAGGCGCTGGTCGAATATTTGGAGGCCAACGGGATCGGCACGCGCCAGCTCTTTGCGGGCAACATCCTGCGCCAGCCGATGTTCACGGAAAACGACATTCCCCTGCGCATCGGCGACGGGCCCGTGGTGCGCTCGTGCGACTTGACGGAAAAAGATTACGCGCGGCTGCCGAAGGCCGACTTCATTATGAACCACGCCTTTTGGGTGGGTTGCTTCCCCGCGCTGGGCGAGGCGGAACTTTCCAAAACGGCGCAGACCATCATCCGCTTTGTCGGGGCGCATGGAGGCCGGCCGTAAGACAATTTCCACGCCCGCATGAACCCCTCCGAACCCATCTCCATTTTTTTCGCCTGCAACGACGCCTACGCGGTGCATGCCGGGGCGATGATGACCTCGGTGCTGCGGCACACGTGCCGGACGGTGCGGTTTTATTTGCTGCATCAGGACGTGTCGGAGGATTCGCAAAGCAAACTGCGCGCGCTGCCCTCTCAGACCCCTTACACGCTGGAGTGCCTGAAAATTGACCGCGCGCGCTTCGGCGACTTTTCGTTCGAGATGGCGCACATTTCCATCGAGGGGGCCTTTCGTTTTTTAATTCCTCAGCTGTGCCCCGCGCTCGACAAGGCGGTGTATCTGGATTGCGACTTGATTGTGCGCACGGACATTGCGGATTTGTGGGACGAGGACGTCTCGCAAGTGTACGCCGGGGTGGTGGAGGATTCCCTGCGGCAGAAAACGCCCGCGCGGCGCAAACTTTTCGGGGGGCGGCCCTATTTCAACTCCGGGGTGTTGCTGCTCAACCTCGCGCGCATCCGCGCGGATTTGACGCTCGAAAGATTTTTGGACATCGAGCGCGCGCACCGCGACGTTTTCCGCTATCAGGACCAGGACGTGCTCAACGCCGCCTTCGGCGACCAAGTGCGCTATCTGCCGCTGGCGTGGAACGCCACCGCCCCCATTTTCCGCAAAAAGCGCCCCGCCTTTTCCTGCGGCGGGGCCGATATTGAGGCCGCGCGCCTCGACCCGCACATCGTCCATTTTACCGGGCCCGACAAGCCGTGGAAGATTCCCTCGGGCTGCATGAGCCACCCGTATGCCGCGGAATATTTTCTAAACCTGCGCGCCACGCCCTTTGCTGCGCGTGAGGCCGATTTTCGCAAGGGGTTTTGCCCCGCGTCGGTTTTCTTTTCCTACTGGGCGCGCCACCCCGTCTTTTTCCTGCGCCCCGCCTTTTTTAAAGCCCGCCGCCTGCGCCGCCGCGTGGAGCAAACATGCACTCAATCCGACCGCTGATTTATGAAAAAGCATTCCTTTTGGAAAAATATTTTCTCGTTCCGGGACATCGACAGCCATTATAAGCTGACGATCTTGGGCGCGCGCATGAGCTTTCGCCACAAGATGCGCGTGCGCTGGCCCGAAGTGACCGCGTGGGGACTGCATGCGCCCGAGCGCTCGCCCCGCCTGATTGCCTCGCTGACCTCGATCCCCCCGCGCATGCCCACGCTGCACAAGGTGTTGGCCACTTTGCTGACCCAGCGGTGCAAGCCCGACATGCTTCAGCTGTGGCTCTCCGTCGAGGAATTCCCCAACCGCGAGGCGGATTTGCCGGAGTCGGTCTTGCGCCTGCGCCAGTACGGGCTCTCCCTTAAATGGTGCACCAACACGCGCTCGTATAAAAAGCTCTTTCCGGCATTGCTGGAGTATCCCGAGGACATCATCGTCACCTTTGACGACGACACTTTTTACGCGCCGGACGTGCTGGAAAACCTCTACAACGCCTATGTGAAGCACCCCAACGAGGTGCACGCCTACCGCGCGGGCCGCATCCGCATCGGCGCGGACGACAAGATTGTGGCCATCCACAACAAGGAGCTGATGGAAAGCGTTTATCCGGATGCCAGCTTTCTCAATATCCTGATCAGCGGGGCCGGCACGCTCTTTCCCCCGCATTCACTGTACAAAGACATCTTGGACGAGGGGGTTTTTATGAAGCTCTTGCCCACGCACGATGAGATCTTCTTTTGGGCGATGAGCGTGATGGCGGGCACGCGCACGCGTGTCACCATGGGGTTCGATTATCCCCGATACGCCATTCAGGAGGCGCAAAAGCACGCGCTGAATAACATCAACCGCCGGGGCGCCGGCGGCATCGACGGGCGCGACGCGCTGGCCTTGATGCTGGAAACCTATCCGCAGATGCTCCCGTTGCTCAAAGCCGAGGACGAGAACAAATAGCCCCGACACAAAAAAAGACGCCCCCAACGGGCGTCTTTTTTTTGCGGGCATGAGGCCGCATGCGGCATTTACACTGCGCGCAGGCCGCTGCGGGTTTCGGTCAGAAAGTCGCGGTAGGTGCGTTCGAGGCCGGTTTTTAGGTCGTAGCGGGGCATCCATCCGAAGGAGCGGATGAGCGCGGTGTCGCACAGTTTGCGCGGCGTGCCGTCGGGTTTGGTCGGGTCGAGGGCCACTTCGCCCGTGTAGCCGACCGTTTGGGCGACCAGTTTCGCCAAATCGCCGATGGTGATTTCGACGCCGGAGCCCACGTTGACGAGGGAAGGGGGATTGTCGAGGCGCGCCAGCAGTAGGAGGGCTTGCGCCAAGTCGTCCACATGGAGAAACTCGCGCAGGGGCGTGCCCGTGCCCCAGATGACCACGCGGGGGGCCTTGGCAACCTTCGCCTCGTGGAAGCGGCGGATCAGCGCGGGCAGCACGTGCGAATGCTCGGGGTGATAGTTGTCGAGCGGGCCGTAGAGGTTCGTGGGCATGGCGCTGTGGTAGCACACCCCGTACTCGCGGCGGTAGTACTCGCACAGTTTGATGCCCGCGATTTTGGCCAGCGCGTAGGCCTCGTTCGTGGGTTCCAAGGGGCCCGTGAGCAGGGCCGATTCGGGAATCGGCTGCGGGGCTTCGCGCGGATAAATGCAGGTGCTGCCCAAAAAGAGGAAGCGCTTCACGCCGCTTTTGCGCGCGGCGCGAATGGTGTTGAGCGCAATCGCCAGATTGAACTCGCCGAATTGGGCGGGCTGGGTGTTGTTCGCCAGGATGCCGCCGACTTTGGCCGCCGCCATGAAAACCGTCTCCGGCTTTTCTCGGGCGAAGAAGGTTTCCGTTTGCGACTGGTCGGTGAGGTCAAGCTCGGCGTGGGTGCGCACGACGAGATTGGTTTCGCCCGCGTTTTGGAGGGCGCGCACAATGGCCGCGCCCACCATGCCGCGGTGCCCGCCGACATAGGTTTTGCCGAAGGAGGTGCTCATTGCGCGGCTTCTTTGTGGGCGAGGGCCAAGTCGTGCTTGACCATGATGCGCACGAGTTCTTCGAGCGGGGTCTTGGCTTCCCAGCCCAGGTCGCGCTTGGCCTTGGAGGCGTCGCCGATGAGCAGTTCCACTTCCGTGGGGCGGTAATAGGAGGGATCGACGGCCACGAGCACTTTGCCCGTCTTTTTACACACGCCCTTTTCCTTCTCCGCTTTGCCCTGCCATTCAATTTCGATGCCCAGTTCGCGGAAGGCCAGTTCCACAAAATAACGCACGGTGTAGGTGCGGTTGGTGGCCAGCACATAGTCGTCGGCCTTGGGGGCTTGCAGGATGCGCCACATGCCTTCGACGTACTCGGGGGCGTAGCCCCAGTCGCGCTGGGCGTCCATGTTGCCCAAGCGCAATTCCGGTTCGAGGCCCAGCGAAATGCGGGTGGCCGCGCGGGTAATTTTGCGCGTCACAAACGTCTCGCCGCGGCGTTCGCTTTCGTGGTTGAAAAGGATGCCGTTGGAGGCGAACAGATTGTACGCTTCGCGGTAGTTGATCACCGCCCAATAGGCGTAGAGTTTGGCGACCGCGTAGGGGCTGCGGGGGTAGAAGGGGGTCGTCTCGCTTTGCGGGATGGCCTGCACCTTGCCGAAAAGTTCGCTGGTGGAAGCCTGATAAAAGCGCGATTTTTTGTGCAGGCCCGCCTCTTTGATGGCGTCGAGGAAACGCAGGGTGCCGATGGCGTCCACTTCCGCCGTGTATTCGGGCACTTCAAAGCTCACCTTCACATGGCTCTGCGCGCCCAAGTTGTAAATCTCGTCCGGCTGCGACTTTTCCAGCAGGCGGTTGAGGTTGCTGGAGTCGGAAAGGTCTCCGTAGTGCAGAAACAGGCGCTTGCCCAAAATTTCCGGGTCGTTGTAGAGATGGTCGATGCGGGCGGTGTTGAAGCTGCTGGAGCGGCGGATGACGCCGTGGACTTGGTAGCCCTTTTGCAGCAACAGCTCCGCCAGATAGGAGCCGTCTTGACCAGTGATGCCTGTGATGAGTGCGGTTTTCATGCGTGGTGGTGTGAACGAAAAAAGAATATTTTTAGGCGTGGCTGACTTCTTCGAGCTTTTTGCAGACTTCGTCGATAAGAAAGCCCGGGGTCGAGGTGCCTGCGGTGACGCCCACGACTTCGAATTTCGCCAGTTGTTCGAGGTCGAGTTCGGCGGCGGTCTCCACATGGAAGCAGGGCAGGTGCTGCTTTTCCACAAGGGAGGCCAGCTTCACCGTGTTGGCCGAATGGCGGCCCCCGATAACCACGATGGCCTGCGCGCCTTGTTGGGCGAGCTTGATCACGTCGCTCTGGCGCTCTTTGGACGCGCCGCAAATGGTGTCGAACACCAAGGCGAGCGGGTACTTGGTCAGCAAGTACTGGGCCATGGCGTGAAAGTCGTCGGTAAACATGGTGGACTGCGAGACCATGCACACCTTTTCGCCCAAGGAGGGTAGGTTGTCGATGTCCGCTTGGGTGCGCACCGGGTGGCCGCGGCCGTCCGTGTAGCCCATCAGCCCGATCACTTCGGGGTGTTTGGGATCGCCGAAAATGACCGTCTCGTAGCCCTTGCTGGCGTGGGTCTTTATTTTGCCCGCGATAATCCCCACGTCGGGGCAGGTGGCGTCTTTAAACGGCATGCCCATGCCGCGCAGGTAGGCCCGGCGCTCGGGCGACACGCCGTGGGCGCGCACGACGATGACGCCGTCTTTTTTCTCGTTGTCCGGAATGTTGATGTCGGAGCGGCTCTGGTAGTCGCCCACTTCGCGGATGCCCTCGTTGCCGAGCTTTTCCATCATCTGGCGGTTATGGATGAGGGGGCCGTCGGTAAGCACCGGACGGCGGCCCGTAAGCGCCAGTTCGCGCGCGATGTTAATGGCGCGCTCGACGCCCAGGCAGAACCCCGCACTTTTTGCTCGGATGACTTTCATAACAGTAGGCGTTTATCCTGCCCGAACAGCGCGCGCAAGTCAATCCAAGCGGAAGGCCCGAGGCTGCGCACGGCGGGCGGGAAATGACGGTGTTAATGGTCGCAGGTGTTGGCTCCCGTGGACAGCGAGCCCGCGAGATATTGTGCGGCGATATGTTCGGGCGTGTCGTTGGGAGCGCCGATCACCAGCGCGATGCCTTCTTTTTCAAACAGCGATTGCGCGCGCTGGCCCATGGAGCCCGCGATGACGAGATCGACGCCTTCCTCCTTCAGCCATGCAGGGAATAGGCCCGGCTCGTGGGGCGGGGGCGTTTTGGTTTCCGCAGGGCCGATGTGTTGGGAAGCGGTGTCGACCGTGAGGAAGGTGAAGCATTGGCAATGGCCGAAATGCGCGTTGAGTTTGCCGTCGGTGGTGGGAATGGCTATTTTCATGGGAGTTTTTTTTGTGGTGTGGATGCGGGGGTGGGAAAAAGGTTTTGCCAGAGGGATTTTATTTGGCGGGCGGCCGCGCTTTGCGGAGCGTACTCGGGCACGCTCAGGCCGTGGCGCATGGCGTGCAGAAATACGTCGTCGTAGGAGATTTGTGCCGACACTTCGATGTTTTCGCGCGCGCAAAAATCGCGCAGCTGTCGGGCCAATTCCGGATTGATGTCGCACTTGTTGATGCAGACCTTTGCCGGAATGGAAAAATGGCGGGCCAGCTCCAGCGCGCGGCGGGTGTCGTGGATGCCCGAAAGGGTGGGCTCGGCCACGACTAGGAGCAACTGCGCCCCGGAGATGGCGGCGATCACCGGGCAGCCGATGCCGGGCGGGCCGTCGACCAGCAGCAGTTGCGCGGACTGCCTGAGGGCCTGTGCGCGCGCTTGGCGGCGCACGTGCGACACCAGTTTGCCGGAGTTTTCCTCGGCGATGCCCAGACGGGCGTGGAAAAACGCGCCGAAGCGCGTGCGCGAGACGAAGCATTCGCCCGCCTTTGAAGGCGTCATGGCGATGGCGGCCGCCGGACAGACTTGCAGACAGGCCCCGCAGCCTTCGCAGGCGATGGGGTCGATTTCAAAAATGCCGTCGGGGCGCGGCGCGATGGCCTCGAAGTGGCACACGCGCGCGCAACGTCCGCAGCGTTCGCAGCGCAAGGGGTCTATGGTTGCCTTTTCGCCCGCAAAAAAGTCCTCCCGTTGCTCGATGCAAGGGGTCAGGAGCAGGTGCAAATTGGAGGCGTCCACATCGCAGTCGGCGATGACGGGCGGGGTGTCCAATTCGGCGGCGGCCAGCGCCCAGAGCGCCGCCGTGACGGAGGTTTTGCCCGTGCCGCCCTTGCCGCTGATGACGACGATTTCTTTCATAAAGGATTTCCCAACGCCCGCGCGAGCAGGGGGGCGAAACAGGCGGTGAACTCGGGCAGGTCGCGCGCCAGCAGCGCCCCGCCCGAATAACCGGCGGCGATCCGGCGGTCATAGGGGATTTTGGCTTCGACGGCGATGTTTTGGGCGCGCGCGTAGTCTGAAATGAGGGCGTCGTTGTCGCCGCAACGGTTCAGCACGATGGCGCAGGGGATGCCCAGCGCGCGCACCACAGCGACCGCTATTTGCAAGTCGTGCAGGCCGAAGGGCGTGGGCTCGGTCACCAGATAGACAAAATCCGCTCCGCGCGCCGCCGCGATCACCGGGCAGGAGGAACCCGGCGGGCAGTCGATGATTTCAATATCGCAGGCGAGAGCTTGTGCGCCTGTGCGGGCGGCCTTGATAAGCGGCGTGGCCATGGCTTCCCCCACATTCATTTTGCCGAACACAAAATTTAGCGGGCCGTTTGCGCCCGACTCCAGCACCCCGACGGGGCGGTCGGCATAGGTGAGCGCGCCCGTCGGGCAGGCGCGCGCGCATGCCCCGCAACTGTGGCACAACTCCGGAAAAATCAAAATGCCTTCGCGCGTCTGGGCCAAAGCGCCGTAACGGCAGGCGCGCGCGCATTTGCCGCAACGCATGCAGGCGGCCTTGTCGATGTGCGGGCTGGCAACGCTCACTGGCGCGCCCTGCAGGGGTTGCCCGGGAAAAAACAGATGGCAGTTGGGCGCTTCGACATCGCAATCCACCAGGCATACGCGCGCGTGCGCTTCGGCGAGCAAGTGGGCGAGGTTGGTGGACACCAGTGTTTTTCCGGTGCCGCCCTTGCCGCTAGCAATGGCTATTTTCATAAAAAAGGAAACGCGGGGTCGGCGCGACGGCGTGCGGCCTCGCGTGTTTGGCTGGCAGGCCGGGCGTTATGCGCCCGGTTGCGCGACTGTGGCCGCCGCGCCCGTTGGGGCGTTGCAGGCGCGTCCGCGACCGCGCCGCATGCGGCGGCGGCAGCCCCGCTGTCCGCGGGGGCAGTTTTCGTCGGAAGCCTCGGCGGCGCCAAGGCGGTTGCATTGGCCGCGCGGGCCGTGACCCCAGGGGCCGGTTCCGTCCATGTTTGGCATGAGGGTGTTCTCGTTTGGGTTGTGGGTTATAGGAGGGATGCGCCTTTGGGCAAAGACGCTTCCCGCAGGCGGTTTTGCCTGAAATCGAAAATGCGCGCGGCCACCGTGCCCTCCGGGGCTTCGAAAACGGGGATGCCCGCCGAGGTCAGCACCGTGAGGGCCTTGGGGCCGCACTGTCCGGTGATGACGGCCTGCACTTTTTCATCGACGAGCAATTGGGCCGCTTGAATGCCCGCCCCGTGCGCGGCTTGGATGTTTTGGGTGTTGCCCAAAAAACGAAACGTGTCATCGTCGAGATTGTACAGGAGAAACCCGTCGGCCCTGCCGAACCGGGGATCCATGTTTGCCTCGGGATTGCTCCCGGTGGTGGAGATGGCGATGATCATGCGAATAGTTTAAAAATGGAGCTGATATAACAATTGCAATTGTCAAGTGACTTGCAAATTACATAGTGCTATGTCTGCCGACGAAGCCAAGCAAAAAATGGGAGTGACTCCCGATCCAGACGCCCCCGTGTATCCCATGGGAGTGGCGGCGGATTTGCTGGGGGTGCACCCGCGCACCCTGCGCATTTACGAGGAAGAAGGGCTGATTAACCCCTTGCGCAGGGGTGGAAAACGCTTTTTTTCGCAGAGCGATGTGGCGTGGATTCAGTGCCTGCGCGGCCTGATTCACGACGAAAACATCAGCATCGAGGGGGTGAAGCGCCTGTTGGAGCTCGCGCCGTGCTGGCGGTTTAAAAAATGCCCGGACGCCGTGCGCAAACATTGCCCGGGGCGGCGCTTGCGCCATGGCGGGGGGCAGGGCAAAGGATGCGCGCGCGACGGCAACCATTGCGAACGCGGCGGACATTGCGGCGGCGAAGATTGAACGCGGACACGGCAAGCTAAGTGCGACGCAAGCGCGCGGCGGCGCGTATAAAAAATCCTTGTCTTGCAGGGGGAGCGGATTGGGTGCACAATTTTCTTTTTCGATTTTTCCGCGCATGAGCACGTTTTATATCACCACCGCCATCGACTACGCCAACGGCTCGCCTCACTTGGGGCACGCTTATGAAAAGGTGCTGGCCGACGTTGTGGCCCGGTCGCACCGCCTGTGCGGCGAGCAGGTTCACCTGCTGACGGGGCTGGACGAACACGGGCAGAAAGTGCAGCAAACCGCCCAGCGATTGGGCGTCGAGCCGCAGAAATTTGTGGACGGGGTGGCCGTCGAGTTTCAGGAGATGTGCAAGCTGCTCAACATCTCGAACGACGACTACGTGCGCACGACGCAGCCGCGCCACACGCACGTGGTCCAGGCGTTCTTGCAGGCCCTGTACGACAAGGGCGAAATTTACCGCGCCGATTACAAGGGCTTTTACAGCACGCGGCAGGAGCAGTTTGTTTTGGAGAAGGACAAGGTGGACGGCCAGTGGCCCGAGATTTTCGGCGAGGTGACCGAGATCACCGAGACCGCGTATTTCTTCCGCTTGGCGAAGTACCAGCCGTGGCTGATCGACTACCTCAAGGAGCATCCCGACTTTGTCTATCCGCGCTTTCGCATGAATCAGGTGCTGGAGTTCCTCAAAGAACCCCTCAACGACCTGTGCATTTCCCGCCCGCGCGAGCGCCTGAGCTGGGGGATTCCGCTGCCCTTCGACGAAAATTTCGTCACCTACGTGTGGTTTGACGCGCTGACGAACTATTATTCCGCCGTCAAGGACAAGGGGCTGTGGCCCGCCGATTTTCACATCATCGGCAAAGACATCATGGTGCCCCCGCACGCGGTGTACTGGCCCATCATGCTTCAGGCGCTGGGACTGCCCGTGCCCAAGGCGCTGCTTGTCCACGGGTTTTGGACGATGTCGGGCGGCAAGATGTCGAAGAGCGCGGGCAACACCGTGAAGCCGCTGGACGTCGCCGCCCAATACGGGGTGGACGCCTTCCGCTATTTCCTCATCCGCGAAATGAACGTGGGGCAGGACAGCGACTTTTCCCTCGACCTTTTCCTCTCGCGCTACAACGGCGAGCTGGCCAACGATCTGGGAAACCTCGTCAGCCGCCTGCTGAACATGACGGCGCGCTACGCCGACAGCGTGGTGCCCGCGGCGAGCGTGGACGAGGCCCCCGAGCAGGAACTGCGCGCCCTGTGGGAAGCCACACAGCCGGAGCTGATTCCCCTGTGCCAAAAATTCCAGTTTCATCTGGGGCTGGAGAAAATCAATCTCTTTGTGCGCGGCATCAACCGCTACGCGGAAACCCGCGCGCCGTGGAAGCTGGCCAAATCGCAAGACCCGGACGACCGCGCGCGCTTGGCGACGTCGCTGGCCACCATGGCCGAGGGCGTCCGCCTGAGCGCCGCCGCGCTCGCGCACGTCATGCCGACCGTCAGCGCCCAGATTTTGGGCCTGCTGGGACAACCCGCCATTTCCCTGTGGGCGGGCGAGCTGGCGTGGCAGCCGGGCCGCCTTACCGGGGCGAAGCTGGCCGACAAGGCCATCTTGTTCCCCCGTCCGCAGACGGAAGAAAAGCCGCCGGCCAAGTAGGCGTGTCGCCGCCGGGGTTTGCACAAAAAAAGCGCATCCGTTGCCGGGTGCGCTTTTTTTGTGCGGGGAATTTATTGCGCCGTGGTGGCCGCCTGTTTGCGCAAGATTTCCAACTGGGGCGCGGGCACCGCCGCGTAGTACAGGCGCAGGTTGTCGATCAGCCCGTCAAACCCGCGGTCGAAGCCGCCCACATTGCCGATAATCAGCGGCTTGCCGGAGGGCGTGATGGGGCCCGTGAAATATTTGGAGCCCATGTAGGTCAGCGGCGATTGCGGCCCGGCGCAGTAATAGCGCACGGTGGCGCCGTCCCACACAATCGCGACAAAGACCCATTTGTGGGCTTGGTTGAAGCCTTTGTCGGGTTCGGGCAAGGCCGAGGCAAACACGGCCACCTCCGGCTTGCCGTCGGCGTTGCGGGTGGCGATGCGCAATTCGAGGCGGCCCTTGAGATTGCGCAAGAGCATGCCCTCGTCGATGGGCGGGGTGATGCGGTTGGCGTTGAAGAAAAAGCGCACGCTGCTGTCTTCGGAGAGCGACTGGTCGGCCTTGAACCAGAAGGTGAGGGTGAAGGCCCGCGTGCCCTCCGGGAAAAGGGCTTGTTTCGGGGTGGTGAACAGGGCGCTGTCGTTGGGCGCGGGGGCTTGGGCCACGTAGCCCACCAAGGTGTTGGCGCTGCAGTCCCACGCGCGGTCGCCCGGCAGGCCGGAAACCCCGCTGCCCGGGGCCCCGTGCGTCTGGTTTTTGCCGTGCACATCCAAGGGCAGGGCGAGCGTCCCCGCGCTGGGATAAGGGCCCTCGGCCTGATTGAAATTATAGGCGAGCACCGGCGCGGGCGCGGCGGCGTCTTGGGCGTTTGCGGGCGCGAGGGCGCCTGCGAGCAAAACCGTCAGCAGGCCTGCGCGGAGGGTGTGTGTGCGGGCGATGGGCATAGGAGGGGAGGTGTGGGGGTTGCCGACAGGGCGTGCGGCACAACGCCGTCACCGCCACGGCATTTTCCATGGCGGTGAGCGCGCCCAAAGGCGGCGTTTGTCGCGCGGGCGTGCGCGGGCTTATTTTTGACGCCGCCGGGTCCCGATGGCAAGACAGAGTGTGAGTGCGCCCAGCGCAAGCGTCGTGACGGCGGGCTCGGGAATGGCGGTGGTCAGGTATCCCGTTGCGGTGAGATAGGCGTCCGCGCCGTTGATGGTGATATGGCTGAGATGCTCGGCGGTGAGCGATTCGCCGTCGGTGCCAAAGCGCACGGAAAAACCGTCCGTGAAAGTGCCGACAATGCTGAGGGTATGCGTTCCCCAATCAAGCGAGGCGCAGTCGCCGAAAATCAGGGCGTTGGTGCCGGTGTCGCCCAGGTCGATGGTGGCGTTTTGCTGGAGCGTCAGGCTCTCGAAGGTTTGGTTGAACCCGTTGGCGTCGAAGTGTCCGCCGCCCAGCACGAGGCCGCTGGCCGCTTGGATGGCGTTGTTGACGCCGAGGGAGAGCGTGCCTTCGGAGACAATGGTGTTGCCGGTGTAGGTGTTGTTGGCGTTGGACAGCAGCAGGATGCCCGTGCCGAATTTCTGGAGATCGCCGCTGCCGGTGATTTGCCCGGCCCACGTCATGGTTTTGTTGGTGCCGGAAAAGGAGACGGAAACGAGGCCGTCGCTTTGCAGTTCGAGGGATTGCAGCGCCGTGGCGGACGCGCCCTCGATGTTGCCGGTGAAGTTGAGCGTGCCCACCGTGTCGGCGGCGTTGTCGCGCGCTTCAAAGACAACGAAGTTGCTGTCGGCGCCGATGCCCGCCGAACCCAGCGAGGAGTTGACGTTGCCGGACTTGATATACAGGCCGCCGTAAAAGGTCTTGGCGACGGTTTGCAAATTGAGATTGTTGCCGCTGTTTTGGCGGATGGCGATATTGCCGGCGACATCGTTGCTGATGGCCACACGGAAGTCATTCGCCGTGGCGGGGGTCAAGGCCGAGGGCAAAATGGTGATGGTGCGCACCACGCTGTTGTCGTCGCTAGATATGGCGTAGCCAAAGCCCATGTAGTTGCTGCCCGCGTTGCCAAAGGCGTCGGTGGGGGCGTTCATGAGGTTCAAGTCGCTTTTGAGCACCACGGCGACGTCGATTTGCGCCGGGCCGTTGCCGGTGTTGGAAAACAAGGCGGCGGAACCGCCCCCGTCAAAGGTGAGCACGGAGCTGTTGGTGGTGACAACGTCGAACTTGCGCGCGGCCGAAGAGAGACCCTCGACCACGATAGACCCGATGGTGATATTGCTGGTGAGCGTGAGATTGCGCGTGGCCGTCCAGTTGGCGCGGTTGATGGTGGCGGTGTAGCCGCTGCCTTGGGCCACCACGTTGCCCGTCCAGCCGGAGGTGTCCGACCAAGCTTGGCTTTTATTGGCGGCGTAAGTTCCGTCGAGGGCGAAAACTGCCGAGGTGCTCAGCAGGAGAAGGGCCAGTGGTGTGAGGTGTTTCATACGGAGCGATAGCTTTTTACGGTGTAAGCAGGGAGGATGATTGGCAAAGCGGGGGCGTTCACCCAAACGACGGCTTCTGTGGCATGAAGGACAGATGTATGCGTTTGCATGGGTGATTTCGTTTGGTATTTAATTTAAAAAACAAACTATGACCTGCAAGGCAACATAAAATTGCACAAGTATCTATTTGTTAGTTATTTGTAAAATTAATAATTCAAATATAAGCCAATATTATATGTGTTGTTTGCGTGAATATTTTGCGAAAACAAAACAAAGCCAATAACATTCATTCTAAAACAAAATAAAAACCAAGCCATTGGCATTGGGTTTCCAAGACGAAGATTTTTTCGTCTGGGCATGCAAAAAACGCAGGGCTCTTGCGTCGTCCGGGCGGTGCAGGTGTTGCCGGAAGGGGCGAGCGGAGATAATCCGTGTGAATGACCAATGAATTTAGGGACGGATTTCGCTAAAGGATTGACGGCAGGGGCGGGCGCGGGGAAGTTATAAGGAACCCCATTTCCATGCGACTGTCCGATCTATGCTTCCGCGTCTCCGCGCGGGAAAAACGAATTTTATGCGCGTGTTTATTGTACCCCGTCGCCCTGTTTGTCTGGGGCGTGACGCCGGGGGGCTTCGCTTTTTTTTCGGACGACTGGGGGCGGCATTTGCTGGGGATCAACCCCTTTTATAGCGCGCTGTGCGTGTTTTATTTTCTAGTGGTGTCGGAAAGCCGCCACAAATGGGGGAAATTGCTGACGGGCTGCGCGGTGGTGGCGCTGGTGATATTGGCCCTCTCGGCCATCGAGGTGCAGTGCTGGAACGCGCGGCATGATCTTGAATGGACGGGCGCGGAGCGCTGGCGGCACACGCTGGCGCTTTTCATGATGCAGTTTTTCCCCTTTGCGTTTTTGGGCTGGGGGCGGGTGTAGCGGACAGCCGCTGGCCGCAGGCCCGGAGCGTTGACTTTCTGCGCCGAGTGCGACACCCTGTGCGGCATACCCTGCGGGACATGAAAAAACCGCCGCTTTTCTTTGCAGGAATCCGATGTTTCTCGGTGCGCCATAAAATATGAATGCGAAACACACACCTTGGTTTCCCCTCAGCCGTCGCGCGCGCTTGTGGATTGCCACTCCGATGCTTTTCGGGTTTCCGGTGCTCGCGCTGGTGTTGCCGCCGATGGATTGGCAACCGATGTTGGCGTTGGGCCTCGTGCTGTGGACGGCGTTGATTGTGCTTTTGGCGGATTTATGGAAACGGCCGGATCTGCGCGCAACGCGGGCGTTGTGGCTGGCGTTGCTGATCTGTGTGCCGATCAGTTGGTATGTGTATTGGGCGTTGCATCTGCGGGGGCGCGGGGCTTTGGTTGTGTGAAATGGTCTGCGAAGATGCCAAAGGGCGAGTGGGGGCAACCGTATGACTGGTTTATGCTCACCGCTGAACTGGATGGACAGCGCGACCAGACGCAATCGGCTTTCCCCCCCGCGCAAACATTCGCCGCACCCGCGCAGGCTCCGGCACGGCTCCGTAAGCGCGCCTGCGTCAATTTGGCTTGCCGTCGAAGGCGACGCGCGTTTATAGGAAAGGCACGCCCCTCAACCCCGGCCTGATTTTAACGTTTTCTGTTTATGAAGAAATACTGCTTTCTTTTTGCAATTCTACTTTGTCTTGGCACGGTGTGGGTGACGTCTTGGTGTTTGAGCATTGTTGATGCCCTTCGTCCGGTCGATTACAGGGGATTGCTCTATGCGCAGTATGTTTTGCGCGACGCGGGGGATTATGTGCGGGCGCAGACGGCCAATGGGGCTTTGCAAAAGGAGTATGGATGGGTCTGCGACGACGCGAATATCAATGAGCCTCCGATTGTGTATGCCCTGCAATCGGATGGAGGCTACATGATTACTCAGCAACTGCATGGCCGTCAGTATTTGAACTATTTCATTTCGCTCGACCCCAATAGTCCTTCCCGCTGGATATTCGAACCGGACGATTCTGGCGAAAAAGAGATTCCGCTTCATTTTGTACAGAAAGACGGCCGGACGATCGTGGAAAACTTTAAGGATGTGGAGCCGTATTTGACGAAAAGGTAGTCTGTACGGCACCGCAAAAAATTGATTTTTTGATGTCAAAAACGGGGATATTTTTATTCGCATCGGGCGCGCTGCTGACGGCGACGCTGTATGCGGTTTTGTGGGATAGCCCTTCCGGAGCAAATAGCGAATACGAGTCTATTCGCGGCTTGTGCTTGCTGTCCGTGGTGTCATTGTCGGGCGCATTGTGGGTTTTATGGGGCGCGCGGCGGATGTCGATTAGTATCTGCGCGCCGAGTGAGATCCAAAGTGCGCGTATCGCGGCATTACGGCGAGATAGGGTGTTTAATTACGGATTCGGGGTTATCGTGCTGGGATTTTGCGCGTTTTGTGCGGCGGCTTCGTTCGTTTCATGTGTCCGTCAGGAGAGCGTCACGGGTAGCGCTAGCGCGACTGCGGACTGGGAATCTCACGTGATGATGCTCTCCGGATATTTGGCTTGGGTGGTGTCGATGTTTGGCGGGGCGCTGATTGCGTGGAAATCGCGTTGGCGCGTGTTGGGCCTGCAAGCAGGCGGGGCGGCGTTGCTGGCGGGCGAGGTTGCATGCGCGCGGTTTCCCGTAACGGATCGCGCTTTTCGGGCGCGCTTGTCGCGCAAGTATGCCGCCTTGGGCGTTTCCTTGGTGTTCTCCTTGTTTTTGGGTTCAATCTTGACGCCGATGATAAGCGGCGCGGGGTTGTATTTGCTGATATGGCTCCCAGGGTGTCTTTTGCTGTGGTTGTTTCGACGTTCGCTTTTTATTGAACGCGACAGCGGCGCGGTTTTGGATATATGCCTGTGTGCATGGCCCCTCTTTGCGTGGGGATTATGGATCATGGTCATCGAAGCTTTACGGTGAAAACGCACGCGGTGTCTGCATTTTTCCCATTGACCGAGCGGGCGCGGCGTGTAGAATGTTTTTTTTGCGCATGACGCATATACATGGGTCAGTAGCTCAATGGTAGAGCAGTTGCCTTTTAAGCAATTGGTTCCGGGTTCAAGCCCCGGCTGACCCACCATTTTTTTATGGCCCGGAAGACCTTTTTACAACGGCTTCCGGGTTTTTTTGCGCCCGCGTGCGTTTGCCTTTTTTAAACGCGTGTACGTCTGGTATTTTAGTGATGTTTATTATCAAAAATAGTTGACTGAGGGATTTGTGGTGAGTAATTTAATGAAACATAGTTATGGGTTCCTTAGGCATAAAAAATTATTCGACGGGGATTTCCGCGCTGCGCATCATCTCCGCCGTCGCGGTTATCGTGCTGCATACGGCGTCGGAGTGGAAGAGCGTCTTGCCCGAGGACTCCGGGGTGGCGTTGCTCAACGCCTCGCTCAAGGGGGCTTCGTTTTTTGCGGCGTCGGTGTTTGTGATTATCAGCGGGTTTGTGCTGATGTCGTTGTCATCGCACGAGCCCGTGCGCCTGTTCTACAAAAAGCGCGCCCGCAAGGTGATTTTCCCGCTGGTGTTTTGGACGATTTTTTATCTGGGGTTGCGCTGCGTTTCCTCGCAGGGCGTGACATGCGCCGAGGCGATGGACTCGCTGTATTACGGGATCCCCTATTTCCACCTGTGGTTTTTGTACATGATGGTGGGTCTTTACCTGACGGCGCCGTTGTTGCGCGTGTTTTTTAGAACCCAATCGGTGGGGGTGCAAGCCGCCGTCACGGCGGTGGTGCTGTTGTTGACGTGGGGGGCCGACTTTATCTGGGGGGATCCGCCGCTTTTTTTCATGCTGCGCTTTGTGCCCTTTTTGGGGTTGTTCATGGCGGGCGGGCTGCTCAGCCGGATAGACATCCGCCCGTGGGGACCGACGGCGGCGGTTTTGACCGTCCTGGGTTTCCTCTTTTTCGGGCCGGGGCTGGCCGTGTATGCGCACATAACGGGCGTGGATTGCGCGCGGTTTTACCACTATGACGGGATGGGGTGCACGGTGTTTGCGCTGGCGGTTTTTGTGTGCGGGGCCAATTACATCCATGTGCCGTCGCTGGCGTCGCGTTCGGCCATCCATGCCGTGGGGCAGATCACCCTGAATGTGTATTTGGTGCATCCGGTCTTTGTTTTGTTGGCGGACAAGACGCTGCTTAGCGTATACACGCCCATGCGCTATGCCGCGAGTTTTGCGGGGGTGCTAGTGGCGAGTTTTGCCGTCGTGTGGGGCGCGCGCTTGCTCGCCAAACCTTTTTTGGCTATGCGCGCGCAAACTGCGGGCGAATAGCCCTTTCGCGCGAGGTCGCGCAAAGGGGGCTTTGGGCGCTTAAAAACGCGCATTTTAGGGTTTCCCTCGGGGAAGGGGTGTGCTGTTTTGGCACACGTGGTTGGGTTGGTAGCGGTAGCGGCCGTGTTTGCCTTAAACCCTGCATTTTTGCGACGTTCATTTTGCTCCTACGCTTACCACACCATGAGCGCGGGGAGGGCGGTTGAAATATCCGTCCACAGCATGGCCGTTTTCCGAAAGCATTACAAAGGCATGGCGACGCCTGAGGATGCAGCGGCATACTTTGCGATTGCGCCAACAACCTATCACTATTGCCCACAACGGGAAATAGACGTCTATTGATTTAAACAAAAAAGGCCACTTTTTCAAGTGGCCCGTCTCTTAGTTGATTATCAAGATGTACTCTTCCGCGCCAGAGTCCCACTTGATTTTGTAGAAAATTCCTTTGCAAATCTTGGCGGCTGCTTCGAAGTCGTTATTGGATAGTCCGTATTGGTCTTTTGATGTGGCGTTAGGCTTTACGTTGGAGTAATCGCGCATAAATGCCTTTGCCTTGTCGGACTTTACCAGTGCGTAGATATATCCGCCGTCTGCACCCTGATATGCCGTGAAGCAATGGAAACTGACGTACCCATCTTTCGCGACGAATGAGGAAGGCTTGATGTCGGAGATGTAGATGGTGACTTGTTTGCCCAGCCATTGCGACGGATTGCCTTTGTAGAAATCGGCTGTGTTGCGAGGAACCGCACCGAAGAGTGCGCCGCAAGTAATAGTAAGTAAGAGTAAAATGATTTTTTTCATGGCGTGTATCACTCTACGAAAAAAAAGGCCTTTTGCAAGCTGGATTTCTTGTAAGACAGTTTTAAGAATTAAAATAACTGAAATTTAAAATAACTTTTTTTTACCTGAAAGAATTAATTCGACAGCCTCCGACTTGGCAGTTTCGAGTAGTTCGCTATCGCCTAAGTAAACAGATACAGTATAATTCAACCCAAAGACTGAGCGATACATCCTTATGTTTACGAGTCGAGTTCCCGAGCGAAAAAAACAATAGTGTTCATGCCAAGCCTCCTGAATATTAGGATATGGAACACTGTAGACGTCAACAAAAGCTTTTATCATGCTACGGAAACTTAATTCGGCAGCCGAATCATTATTTCCGAAATGTCCGTATAATGTTATTGAATATACCTTATTGGTTTTTGGTGTGACGCCAATGGCTAATCTACCGTCTTTAAGGATTTTGTGCTTTTTATATTCCCAGAAAGTAAATCCATCGGGCTTAAGTTCAGTATCTTTACTCTTTATATATATTTTTTTTCCTAGTTCGTACCCGAACATTGACGTAGGCAAATTTTGCCCAAAAGCAAACGCCGAAACTAAGAAATAAAAAATAAGGATTATACCTCTCATGAGGCGATAATATACACGGTTTTCTTCCTGTGAAAACTTTTTAATATTTTTTGCAATAAAAGTATTAACATGGTGATGCGTCACTTGATTTTCTCTGGTCAACGGAGGGAACATGCCAAATCAAAGAGATAAATCAAAAACGAGCTTCGGCAGCGTTTATCTTGATGCAAAATTTGTAAAGAGGTTTCGCTCAGAACTTAAGAAGCGAGAGATAACAGCCACTCAGTTTCTTGAGAATGCAATGCGCCGGGAACTCGAAGAAGAATCAAAAAATATAAAAGAGCAAAATGAAAGCCAGTAGCACGCTTGCTACGATTGCAAAGGCTCGCGGAGAAAGCACCGTGCGCGCACCAATTCTGAATTTCAAAGTATAGGTGCCCTGACACCTGCCATCGTTGCCGTGAAGTTCCGTTGCGAGGAAATTGCGGCCTTTGACGCCCAATGCCAGCGCAACGGGCGCATGTCCCGCGCCGCGTGGATCCGGGCTGCCGCTCACAAGACGCTGCTTAGCGCGTATACACGCCCATGCGCTATGCCGCGAGTTTTGCGGGGGTGCTAGTGGCGAGTTTTGCCGTCGTGTGGGGCGCGCGCTTGCTCGCCAAACCTTTTTTGGCCATGCGCGCGCAAACTGCGGGCGAATAGCCCTTTCGCGCGAGGTCGCGCAAAGGGGGCTTTGGGCGCTTAAAAACGCGCATTTTAGGGTTTCCCTCGGGGAAGGGGTGTGCTATTTTGGCACACATTGTTGGATGACGCGCGGGAGCGGCTTTTCGGCCCGTGCGCGACCTTGTTTGCCCCACACTTTGCATGAGCGAAAACATCCTCATCGTTGACGACGAGAAAAATACCCGCGAGGGCATCGCCGCCGCATTGGGGGACGCATACGAAGTGTTTTGCGCGGGCAGCGCCGACGAGGCCTTCCGCATGATGGAGGTGGAGCGTTTTGATTTGATTTTGACCGACTTGCGCATGGCGGGACAGTCCGGCATGAGCGTGCTCGACAAGGCCGCCACCCTCGCCAACCGCCCCGTGTGCATTATGATGACGGCCTACGGCACCGTGCCCGCCGCCGTCGAGGCCATGAAGCGCGGGGCCGCCGATTTTTTGACCAAGCCCGTGAACTTGGAACAGTTGGAGCTGGTGATCAAGCGCGCCTTTAAAAACCGCCGCACCGAGGACGAAAACCGCGCCTTGCACGAGCAAAACAAGGCCCTGCACGAGCGGCTTGACCGCACCTTCAGCTTTGAGGGCATCGTGGGGCACAGCAAGCCCATGGGTGAAGTGCTCGACCGCGTGCGGCAGGTGGCCCCCAGCCGCGCCAGTGTGCTCATTACCGGCGAGACGGGCACGGGCAAGGAGCTGATCGCCCAGATGCTCCACCAAAACAGCCCCCGCGCGCGCGGGCCCTTTGTGCCGGTGCATTGCGGAGCCATTCCTTCGAGCCTTTTGGAGAGCGAGCTTTTCGGGCACGAAAAGGGGGCTTTTACGGGGGCCGTGGAGCGCCGCATCGGGCGTTTTGAGGCCGCCGACGGCGGCACGCTCTTTTTGGACGAAATCGGCGAAATCGCCCCCGAGGTGCAGGTGAAGCTGCTGCGGTTTTTGGAAACGCGCACGCTCGAGCGTTTGGGCAGCACCAAGGCGCTGAAAGTCGATGTGCGGCTGGTGTGCGCCACCCACCGCGATTTGCCCGCCATGGTGAAGGCGGGGACGTTTCGCGAGGACTTGTTTTATCGGCTCAACGTGGTGTCGGTTTACCTGCCGCCTTTGCGCGACCACAACGAGGACGTGCCGCCGTTGATCACGCACTACCTGCGGCACTTTGCGCGCGAAAATTCGGTGGAGCCCCCGGTGCTTTCGCCGGAGGCCTTGGCGCTGTTGACGCGCTATCCGTGGCCGGGCAACGTGCGCGAGCTGCGCAATTTCTGCGAAAACATCGTGGTGATGCGCCCCGGGGCCGACGTGGGCCCCGCCGAACTCGACGCCAAATTCCGCCCGGAAGAGCCGATTGCCGCCGCGCCCGCCGTGCTGGGCCTCTCGCGCGAGGAGAACGAAAAGCGCCTGTTGCGCGAAGCCCTCGTGCGCGCCCACGGCAACCGCACCGAGGCCGCCGCGCTCATGGGCATCTCCCGCCGCACCCTGCACCGCAAGCTGGCCCAGTGGCCCGAAATGGAAAACGCCGGAAAAGGCGTTTGAGCGTCTGCTTGTCTGCGAATCCGTATCCCCTTTAAGCAGGGGGGCGTTCTCTCGTGTGAATTATTTTTAGATATGCAAATGAAATTGTAAATTTTATAATCACACGGTATCATTTGCGGATGTATTTCTTCTATATTGACGAGTCGGGGACGAAGGATGTGGTTTTGCACGGACGCGACGATCACCTCTATGTGTTGACGGCGGTTTCGCTCTATGAATTCCACTGGAAGTCGTTTGAGCGCGAGATTACCAATTTCAAATTGGGATTGTCCGACAGCCATTTCCGCAAGACGGGCGAGCGCTTTGATTTGGCGCGTTGCGAGGTAAAGTCCACATGGCTGCGCATGCCCAAGCAAAGGGCGGCGGAAAGTCCGTTTTTGCATGCGCTGTCGGATGCGGATAGAACAAAAATGGCGGAAAAATATTATGGGCAACTCAGGGCGCGGCGCATGAGCATTTTCAGTGTGGTGGTGGATAAGCGCAAACTTCACAGCCATGTCGATCAGGACATTCTCTTTAAAATGGCTTATGAATTTTTGCTCGAACGCATCGAACACTTTTTGGAGGAATACCACCCGAAGCATCAGGGGATGATCATTATCGACGACAACAGCCGACAGGCCAACCGGTCTTTGGCGCTCAAACACGCCTACATCCAGCGCGAAGGCAACCGAAACCTTTATTTGAGGCATATTGTGGAGTATCCGCTTTTTACCGATTCCGCGCTGTCCAACGGGATACAGATGGCTGATCTGTGCGGCTACAATGTTTACCGCGCATTTCGCAATATGGACTTCGCCTATCCCTATTTTGAGCGGATGCTTCCGAATTTTTATACATCGGGGCGAACCTCCGCCGAAAAACTCGACGGGTTGAAGGTTTGGCCGGACGATTCGGATCTGATTGGCTTTGCGGAGTCGGGGTGGCTTGCGTACCTAAAAAAACAGCCCGCTCTCAAGAGCGGGCTGTAAAAATTGGAGTCAGGCTGGGCGAACCATATCGAGCTGACATGCAGCACCCGACTTCTTTAATCATGTCACGATTTGCTGAAAAATCAAGGGGGAATTGGGGGCTGGCTTCGTTTACGACGGAAGGGGTATTGCATGGGAGGTGCGGAGTTTGGGCGGGACGCACGGAATGGTTGCAGGGATTGGAAAAATAAATTACAGTCGCTTAATACCCTATTTTGAAAAACTTTGCTTTTGCCCATGTTTAAGCATTTGAAAACAATCACGTTGGGATTGGTCGCGGTGTTGTGCGGCGCGACCTTGTGCGCCCAGGAAAAATTGACGGTTGCCGGATCCGACCTGATGCGCGAAGCGGCCAGCGACGGGCTGGCGCGCTTTGCCAAAGAGCAGGGACTTGCGCTGGTGGTTGATATGAACGGCACGATTCCGGGTCTGAAGGAACTGCGCGTGGGCAAGGCCGATTTTGCCATCATCGCCCGCCCGCCCTTCGGCGAGGCGTTGCCCGAAGGCATGGTGGCGCGCCCCTTGTGCGCCGAAGTGGTGTATGTGGCCGTGAACGCGGGCAACCCCATTCCCGAAATCAGCCTGCGCCAGCTCTCCACCATCTACGGGCAGAAATCCGAAGTGACCGCCGACCGCTGGAGCGGCATCGGGCTGACCGGGGTGTGGGGCATGCGCCCGCTGCTGTCCTTTGCCCCCTCCATCAATCAGGGTATCAGCGTGGAAATTTTCAAAAACATCGCGCTCGACAACGCGCCGTTCAAGGCCAACGTGCGCACGCTCGAATCGCAGGACATGTTATTTTCCACCATCGCCACGCAGGACGGGGCCATCGGTTTTTTCCGTATGCCGCCGGACAAGGAAAACCCGGCCCTCAAGATTTTGCCCGTGTCCACGGGGCGCGGCGCGCAGGGCAATTTGGCCTTTTCGCCCACGATGGAAAACGCCTACTTGGGCGACTATCCGCTGAGTCTGCCGTTTCAGGTGGTGTTTTTAAAGGGGCAGGAAGAACGCTTGGGTTCGGTGCTGCATTATCTGTACTCCGAAGAATTCGCGCAGTTCCTGAAGACCAAAGGATACCTGCCTTTGCCCGCCGGAATTCGCAGAAATTTGACGCTTGGTGTTGACAAGGCCAAGTGAACTTGTCAGAGTAAAAACTTTCCACCCGCTCACTTGGGCGCGGTTGAATATCGCGAGCGTAGCTCAGTTGGTAGAGCGCCACCTTGCCAAGGTGGCTGTCGAGGGTTCGAGTCCCTTCGCTCGCTCCATTTTATTGGCAAAAAAAGCCTGTTTCTTCACCGAAACGGGCTTTTTTATGCCCAAAAATGGCGATGCCATGGCGGCCCCCCTCGCGTGCGGGATGTGTGGGGCTGCATAAAAAAGCGCCCCGTCCGCGTGGCGGAGGGGGCGCTGGGAGAAATAAACCGATGCGCGTTTTAGCGGCGGCGGCGGACGGCGAGGGCGAGGGCCAGCGCGCCCGTCAGGAGGGCGGCGACGGCGGGCTCGGGGATGGTGGTGGCCAAGTAGCCGTTGCTCCACAGGTAGGCCTGTTCGCCGTTGATGGTGATTTTTGCCAGTTGGTCGGCGGTCAGCCCGTTGGCGTTGGTTCCGAAACGCACGGATTGTCCGTCGGTAAAGTCTCCCGTGATGGTCAGGGTGTAAGACCCCCAGTTGAAACCGGAACTGTCGTCAAAGGCGAGTGTGTTGGTCCCCGTGTCGCCCAAAGTGATGGCAGCGTTGCCGTCGATATCCAGCCCGGAGAAGGCCTGACTGAAACCGTTGGCATTGAATGTGGTGCTGCTGGACAGCACCAGTTGGCTGGCGGCGTTGATCGCGTTGTTTGTGCCGACGGACAGCGTGCCCGCCGAGACGATGGTATTGCCCGTGTAGCTGTTTTGGGCGGTCAGGATCAATTCGCTCGCGCCGAGCTTGTACAAGGCTCCCGTACCGCTGATTTGGCCAGCCCACGTAAGGGTGGTGATGCCGCCGCTTTGCGTGTCGGTGGCGGCCGCCAAGCCCACGGCAATGCGTCCGTCGCTTTCCAAGTGGACGGCCTGGGTGGCGACCAGCATCGACGAATTGGTGATGAACCCAGAAAAACTCAGCACGCCGACATTGTCGGTGACATTGTCGCGCGCTTCAAAGGTGATGACGTTGTTGGACGCCCCCAGCGCGCCCACGCCGATGCCCGATGAATTCGCGTTCCCCGACTTGATGTAAAGACCGCCGTAATACTCCTGCGCGACAGTTTGGATGTTCAGGTTGTTGCCGCTGTTGTGGCGGATGGCCACATTGCCCTTGACCACACCTGAGATGACGATGCGGTAGGAATTGGCACCGGCCGGCTTTAACGGCGACGGCAAGGTGGTGATGGTGCGCAACGTACCGTTGTTCGAGCTGACCGTGCCGTTTAAGGTAAGAAAGGTGGAAACCTCCGTGCCGCTTGTGGTACTCGGATAGTTGATGACATTGAGGTCGTTTGCCAGCGAGATTTCGTTATTGATCGTAGCAGCTCCCCATCCCGTATTGGAGATAGTGGAAACGGTGCCGTTGTTGTCCAAGGTAAGGATGCCCGCCGTTGTGCCGGGGCGGATCGTGGCGCTGGCGGAAGCCAAAGGGGTGGTCGGCGATCCTGAAAAATAGACGGATCCCACGGTGATGTTGGTGCTCAGCGAAACACTGCGGGAACCTGCCCACGCGGCACGGCTGATGGTGGCAACGGCACCGGCACCGCTGGCGATGGTGCCGTTTTCCCAAGCCGTGGTGTTCGTCCAATCTCGGTTGGCATTGGCGGTATATGTGCCATCTGCGGCAAAGGCAGATGCCGTTGCCAAGACAGCCAGAATGATTGTTTTGGGGTAGTTCATAACCAGTAGGGGTTGTGACTTGTATACTACTGAAATTGTTCCCGCACAATACGAAAACTAAGAGTTATTGAGTTTTATGCAAAACAACACATACCTATTCGCCGTTTTCTTGTGCAAAAAAGCGCCCCGTCCGCGTGGCGGAGGGGGCGCTGGGAGAGATAAACCGATGCGCGTTTTAGCGGCGGCGGCGGGCGGCGAGGGCGAGGGCCAGCGCGCCCGTCAGGAGGGCGGCGACGGCGGGCTCGGGGATGGTGGTGGCCAAGTAGCCGTTGCTCCACAGGTAAGCCTGTTCGCCGTTGATGGTGATTTTCGCCAGTTGGTCGGCGGTCAGTCCGGTGGCGTCGGTGCCAAAGCGCACGGACTGTCCGTCGATGAAGGTGCCGGTGATCGTGAGGGTATAGGTGCCCCAGTCGATGCTCGAGCTGTCGCCGAAGACCACGGCGTTTGTGCCCGCTTCGCCCAAGGTGATGAAGGCGTTGCCGTTGAGATCCAAGGACGCGAAGGTCTGGTTGAAATTGTTGGCGCTGAAGGTCGTGGCGGCCGCCATGATCAACTGGCTGGTGGAGGCGATGGCGCTGTGCGTGCCGACAATCAAGGTTCCGGCGGAAATCGTGGTGTCGCCCTGATAGGTGTTTTGCGCCGCGAGCGCCAAGGTGGAGGTCCCCAATTTGTACAGGCCGCCCACGCCGCTGATTTGTCCGGCCAAGGTGATGGTCGAATTTGTGCCCGCCGCCAGCGTCACGCCGATGCGCCCGTCGGTTTGCAAATCAAAGGTTTGGCTGGCTATGGCTTGCGCCGAGGAGGTGATGGTGCCGGAGAAGGTGATCATCCCGACATAATCCGAAACATTGTCGCGCACCTCAAAGACAACATGGTTGTTGGCCGCGCCCAGCGCGCCCGTGCCGATGCCGGTGGAATTGACGACGCCCGAACGGATGTACAGACCGCCGTAATTGGTGAGCGCGTTGGTGGTCAGGTTCAAATTGTTTCCGCTGTTGTGACGGATGGCGATGTTGCCGTCAACGCCGCCGGCGATCACGATGCGGAAATTGTAAGGATCGCTCGGGGTGATGTCGGACTTGAGCGTGGTGATGGTCTTGAGCGTGGCGTTGTCGCTGTTGATGATTTTGCTCAGCGAGCCGATCGAGAAATGCGTGTTCACCTCTTGTCCGGAGCTGTCCTGCGGCGTTGACTTAATGTTGAGATCGTTGGCCAGAATGACGTTGGCGTTGATCAAGATGGCGCTTGCGCCCCAGCCGTTGCTTTCCAAGAGGGAAGCGCCGTTGCCGTTGGTGTTAAAGGTGATCGTGTTGGATCCCGTGATGATGGCGTTGTAGGCGGCCCCTTGGGTGGTTCCCGTAAAGATAAGGTTGCCGATGACCAGCGGGCTGTTGTTGGTGATCGTTTGGTTGAAGGTCCACAGCTCGCGCGAAATCGTGGCGGTGGAACCGGCGCCGCTGGCGACGATGTTGTTTTCCCATCCGGCGGTGGCGGTCCAGTTTTGGCGCGGGGGCGATACGACATTGGCGCCGAGGTAGGTGCCGTCGGCGGCGAACGCACTGGCCGTGGACAGCGCGGATAATAGGAGGGGGGTGAGGTATTTCATAGGACAGGTATTTCTTAATTTTCTATTAGTATACTACAAATGTTCTATGAAAAATAAAGAACTATTTTGGGGGATTTCAAAAAAAATAAAACGCCCGGGGAGGGGGCGTTTTAGCGGAGCGTCGGCAGGAGAAGCGCGCGGTCTTTTAAGCGTGCGCTTATTTTTTATAAGTTGATTACTATAAGCGTTTTATATTTCTGAAAGCAGGGCGCGCAGGGGCGTTTGGGCTTCATACAGGCCGCCGATGCGCGCGCGGGCGAGCCACAGGGGTTCCAACTGGCCCACGAGCACGCGCAGGCGGGCGTACAGGGTGTCGGCGGGCGCGGCGGCGAGGCGGTCGAGCGCCCACAGGTTCATGTCGAGGCCCCACGCCAGTTCGCGGGCGGCTTGGGCGGCCTTGGCCTGCGCGGGGGTGATCGGCAGGGCTTTGAGCCCCGCGCGCACGGCGTGCAGGCGTTGGAAGGCGGCCTCGCGGGCGGCGGGCGTCAATGCTTGTTGGAGCGCGGAAAGTTGGGCGGGGGCGGCCAAGGCCGCCTGATACAGGCGGGAGCGGTTGTGGATTTTGGGCAACTCGGTTTCGCACAGGCCGAAGGCGATGAGCAGCGCGCCCATGCCGGGCACGCTGTCGAAAAACACGCGGTCCACCGTGTGGGCCAGTTGGGCGTCGTCGACAGCGACGGCGGCGTTCCACGCCAGCGCCGCGCCCAGCGCCAACGGCGCGAAAAAGTTCGGCCAAATCTGGAGGTTGCCGTTGTCGCCCCAGCTGGTCAGGAGCAATCCCGACGCGCCGTTGTCGAGGGCCGCGCGCGCGGCCTGCTCGATGTTGGGGCGGGCGTTGTCCCAGCGGCCCGAAAAGCTCAGCCACGCCGAAGTGCCGGGGGCCACCAAAAATTCAAGGCCCGCCTGCGCGATTTTTTGCGCCTGTGCGGCGAGCGGGTGGCCCGCCTCGTAGCCCCAGAGCACCGGCACGATGTCGCGCGGCAAGCGCGCGGCCTGTTCGGGCGCTTCCATGAGGATGTCCCCCCAAAATTGCATGCGCTTGCCGTATTTGGACACGAGGGCGTGCAGGGCGATGACGTGGTCGGTGTAGACCTTGTGTTTGCCCTCCTGCGCGCAGCGCGCTTGGCTCGCGCCTTGGCCCAATTCCCACGGCTCGTCGCAGCCCGCGTTGAAATCGCCGGAGGCAAAACGCGGCAGATAGTCCGCGTAGAGTTTGTCCATGAAGGCGAGGCTTTCGGGCGCGGGCTTTAGGGTGCTGCCCCACGGCGACCAGCCGCCGCCGAAGGGGCGTTCAAAACCGCCCGGGGATTCGGCCAAATCTTTGTACTGCGGGTGGCGCAGCCAGCGCTCCATGTGCCCAAAGCTGTTGAGGTTGGGCGTCAGCGTGATGAAATGGCGGCGGCAGGCGGCCTCCACCTGCTGGATGTCGTCGGGGGTCAGCGGCGAGGCGTCGGCCCAGACGACCTCCGCGCCCTTGAAGGCGAAGGTGTGCTCCACATAGAGCTGGAGCGTGTTGATCCGCAGGGCGGCCAGTTGGCCGACCAGTTCGGCGAGGGCCGCCGGGGTGGGCACTTTGCAGCGGCTGACGTCCAGCATGAAGCCGCGTTGGGGCAAGTCCGGCCAGTCCTCGATGTCGAGACAGGGCAGGGGGCCTTCGCCGTTGGCCTCCACCAGCTGCATGAGCGCTTGGAGCGCGTAAAACGCCCCGGCTTCCTCGCGGGAAAAAATGAACACCCCGCGCGGGGAAATTTCCAAACGAAAGCCCTCGCGCGGGCAGGAGCGCTCGCCCAAGGCCACGCTCAGGCGCGGCCCGGCCTTGAGGGTGTCTGCGCCCAAACGCGCGGCGCGCGCCTTTTCCCAGCGGGCGAACGTTTCGCGCAGACGGGGGTCTTTGGGCAAATCGGCCCTAAATCCGCGGTCGCGCCCGAAGGGGCAGGAACCTTTGGACAGGCGGATTTTTTTAGGCGCGGGGAACAGCCCCGCCACGGCGCGCGGCTGGGGCATAAGGAATTATTTGGCGGACGCGCCCGTTGCGGCGGGCGGCGCGGGTTGGGCGGCGGGGGCCGATTTTTCGGCGGGGGCGGACGCCTCGGCGTTGGTGATCCCTTCTTTTTGGGCGGGCTTGGCCGCTTGCTTTTCGGGGACGGGTTTAAAGGTTTTCACGGCGTTTTCCACCGAGCGCTGCTGGTCTTTGTCGAGCATGGACTCGAGCTTTTTGACGAGCTTTTCGGCGTTCGGGTATTTGCCCTGTTCGGCCAGCAAGGCCCAATAATAGGCGTGCTGGGCGTCCATCTTCACCCCGGCGTCGCCGCGGGCGAGCATGAAGGCCAGATTGTACTGGGCGGGCGCGTAGCCTTGGAGGGCCGCGCGCTCGTACCACTGGGCGGCGCGGGTGCCGTTGCCGGTGGACTGTCCGCTATAAGAATAGTAGTAGCCCAAATTGTACTGGGCCTTCACGTTGCCCGCCTCGGCGGCCTTGAGGAAATAAAATTCGGCCTGCTCGGGATTGGGGGCCGTGCCGTCGCCGCGCGCGTACATCAGGCCGAGGTCGTAGTTGGCCGAGGGGTTGTTGAGGGCGGCGGCCTTGCGGAAGTATTCGAGGGCCTTCGCGGCGTTGGGTTCGACGCCGATGCCTTGCAGATAGATGACGCCCATGGCGGTGAGCCCGCGCGCTTCGCCGCGATCGGCGCTGGCTTTGATGGCGGCCATGCGTTCGGGCGAAAGGGTGACTTTGGGCTTTTGGGCCTCGTCGGGTTTGCCGGAGGGCGGGGCCACCACGACGGGCACGACGGCGGGGGCGGGCGGCGGTTCGGGGCGCTTGAGGTCGCTCTTGGGATTTTGTTTGCCGTTGGGCAACTCCTCCGCGCGGCCGTCGGCGATGAGGACTTCGCGCTGCTTGTCGGGGAAGCCCCACAAGAAACTGGTCTTTTCCGCCAAAATCACCCCGAGGGGGTCGCGGATGGTCACCTTCCACGCCAACACGCGCACGCTCTTGCCGGGCCAGTCGGGGCCCGTGAGGCCGAACTGCATTTCCGGCAGCGTCGAGCGGGTTTCGTACAAATAGAACACGGCCTTGCGCGGCTGGGCGTCGTCGGAGCGGATGTAGTCGATTTCAATCTGGGTGCCCAGCAGCAGGTCGCCCTTTTTCAGCCAGTCGAGGTCCACGAAAAAGTACATGCCGTCGCGAATGTCGGGCACGGTGCGCTCGAGCACGTCGGGTTTGCTTTCCTTGCCGGTGAAAAACTCGCTGATGCTCTTGAAGTCGCCCGTCGTTTTGTAGCGGGTGTTCACGTCGCTGATGGCGACATCGCTGGCGCTCAGCGGAAGCGTTGCGCACACAAGCGACAACAAACCGATACGAAAGAGAAAACCGTGAAGGCGCATAAATGGCGGATGTTCGTGAAGGATAAAACTTCCTTATGAAACAGCAAAAGACCCGTTGTGGCAATCGCTTTTCCCGCAAAATGCGGGCGGCGCGCCGGCGCAAAAAAAGCCGCCTGTTTTTAGGGGCGGCTTTTTTGCGCGCGAACGCACACGAAGCTTATTTCTTCTTCTTGGCGGCGGCCTTGGCGGCCACGACGGCGGCTTTGTCGCGCGCTTTCTTGCGCTTGAGGTAGGCCTTGCGGCGGCGTGCTTTGATGACTTTGTTAAGTTGTTGGCTCATTGTGCGTAAATGTAAAAGGTTTTATTGTAGAACACCTTTGTCCGGCGTCAATGCTTTTTGCGCGCGGCCCGCCGGAAGGCGTCCGGGCATGAAAAAAGCCGAAGGGGTCGCCCTCGGCTTTTTTCCAAATGAATCGCGGGAGGCGATTACATGTTCTGATAGATCTTGTTCAGCAGTTCCTGCGAGCGGGCGGAGTCGCCCTTGCCGAAGGCGATGCGCACGTCGGTGACGCCCGGGGCCTTTTCTTCGAGCAGGATTTCGATCTTCAAGTCGCCCTTGGCGCGGGCCGTGACCAGCTGGGTCATGGCGGGGGCGGCGTCGTTGCTGGAAGTGCGGAAGTAGCCGGACTGGTCAACCGCCTTGTTCGCGGCGGCAAACACCTTGGCCACATGGCCGTTCACCTTGCCGTACAGGCAGCCGTTCTTGTATTCGGCGGTGCCGTAGGTGCGGGAGTCGACGGCCACTTGGGTGGCCTGACAGCCGACGGCGAAGAACGAGAGCAGACCGACGCTCAACAGGGCAAGAATGAGTTTGATATTAGACATGGCGTGCTTGGGTTAGGGTTAGAGGTTGGCCGAGATCTTGTTGAAAATGTTCTGGCAAGGGGGCAGGTCGCCGCGTCCGGCCGCGATGCGGATGTCGAACACGCCGGGCTTTTCGGCGCTGCGCGAGATGCGCACTTCGATGCGGATGTCGCCGATGCCGCGGGCCACCACGGTCATGGCGGTGCGTTCCGGAATTTCGCCCACGCGCATGTAGCCGAGCTCGTCGAGGCTCTTGTTCACCGCGCGGAATACCGCCTGGTAGTCGCCCTTGACCTGGCCGTAGAACACCCCGTTGCGGAAGGTGGCCACGGACTCGGCGTTCGAGTTAACCGCGACCTGCGTGGAGCAGGCGTTGAACACAAGGGCCGTCGAAAGCATGGCGGCCACTTTGAGGATCGATTGAATGCGCATAGTGGGAATGTACGATGAAACGTTTAAAAAGAAAACAATGTGGGAAAATTTTTCGCGCTTGTTTCTTAAACGCGAACCCGTGGGTTAAGATTGGAGCGCTTTCAGGCGGTGTGCAATCTGTTTTTTGAAGTCGTCGAGCGTCACCTGATAAATGCGGCGGGCGTCGTCGTTGGAGGAGGCGTGGGCGATAAACTGGTCGGGCCAGCCGAGGCGTTCCACGGGGGTATGGGCCCCCGCTTGCTGCAAGGATTCCATCACGGCGGAGCCAAAGCCCCCCACGACCGTGTGGTCTTCCATCGTCACAAACAGCTTCGTCCCGGCGTCGGCTTGGCTCAGGAGCAAGTCGGCGTCCAGCGGCTTGGCAAAGCGCGCGTTGACCACCCCGAAGGACAGCCCCGTTTGCGCGGAAAGTTCCTCGGCGATTTTGAGGGCGTCGAACACCCACGGGCCCAGCGCCCAAATCTGCACGTCTGCGCCCGCGCGCAGCACCTCGGCCTTGCCCAGCGGCAGGCACACGGGCGTTTCCTTGATGGGCACGCCTTGGGCGTGGCCGCGCGGGTAGCGGATGAAAGTGGGCACGCCCATCGTCAGGGCGGTGTGCATCATGTCGGAGAGTTCGTCCTCGTCCTTGGGTTGCATGACGACCGCGCGCGGCACATGGCGCAGGTAGGCAATGTCGTAAAGCCCGTGGTGGGTGGCCCCGTCGTTGGCGGAGAGCCCGGCGCGGTCCATCACAAAGGTGACGGGCAGGCTTTGCAGGCAGATGTCGTGGACGATGATGTCGTAGGCGCGCTGCAAGAAGGTGGAATAAATCGCCACCACCGGCTTCATGCCGGAGGCCGCCAAGCCCGCCGCGAACACGCAGGCGTGCTCCTCGGCGATGCCGGTGTCGAAAAACTGGTGCGGCAGCTCTTTGGATAAATGTATGAGACCCGTGCCCGAGCGCATGGCCGCCGTGATGCCGACGACCGAGGGGTCTTTGCGCGCGAAGCGCACGAGGGCGTGGCCCATGGCGTCCTGCCAGTTGGGGGCCTTTTCCGCGCCGCCGCCGTGCTTGGTGTCGCCGGTGGCGATTTCAAAGGGGCTGGCGCCGTGGAATTTTTCGGGGTTGTTGACCGCCGGGGAGTAGCCCTTGCCCTTGGTGGTGAGCACGTGCAACAAGATGGGCTTTTCCGTCTCGTTTTTGGCGAAGGTCAGGTATTGCTCAAGCAGGCCGATGTCGTGGCCGTCGATGGGGCCCAGGTAGCGGACGTCGAATTTTTCAAAGAGCGAGGAGGGGACGAGGAAGTCTTTGGCGCCGGATTTGGCGCGCGCGCCCAGTTCGAGGATGTTTTCGCCCCCCGGGAGCTTTTTGAGCAGGGAGGTGATGTCGTGGTGGAAGCGCTTGTAGTGGGGGTTGGTGATCAGGTTGTTCAGGTACTGCGAGACCGCCCCCACGTTTTTGGCGATCGACCACTCGTTGTCGTTCAAAATGAGAATCAGGCGCTTGGTGGCGCCGGCGGCGTTGTTGAGCGCCTCCATGGTGATGCCGCACGTCAGCGCGGCGTCGCCGACGATGGCGATGACGTTTTCGTCCGTGCCCTTGAGGTCGCGCGCGGCGGCCATGCCGATGGCGGCGGAAAACGCCGTGCCCGCGTGCCCGGCCCCGTAGGCGTCGTGCGCGCTTTCCTCGCGGTTGAGAAAGCCGGAAATGCCGCCCGTTTGGCGCAGGGTGTGAAAGCGCGGGGCGCGGCCCGTCAACAACTTGTGGACGTAGCCTTGGTGCGACACGTCCATGAGAATCTTGTCCTTGGGCGTGTCAAACACCCGGTGCAAGGCGATGCACAGCTCGACTACCCCGAGGTTGGGGCCCACATGGCCGCCGTTGGCGGAGGTGGTCTCGATGATCTCGCGACGAATTTCCTCCGCGAGGGAGGGCAATTCCTCGGGCGTGAGGGCTTTGACGTCGGCAGGGCCGTGAATGCGTTCCAAAAGTGACATACGGGAAAAAACAAAAGGGCCTTTACGCCTGAGGGGCGTCCGGGTCGTCCATAGGGGCGGGCAGGGCGTCTTGGGCGCGCAACTGCTCCACGCGGAGCCGGGCGGCCTTCAACTGTTCCTGACAGCGGTTGAGCAGGGCGTGGCCCTCGGTGAATTTGACCACGAGCTCGTCCAAGGGCACGTCGCCCTTTTCCAGCGTGCCGACCAGCTTTTGCAGGGCCTTGAGCGTGCCCTCAAAATCGGTGTCGGTCGGGTTGCGTTTGTCGTGCGCCATGGATGGTAAGGAAAATAAAGCCGAATGTCCCGTACGGCAAACGCAAGGGACGATTTTTTAAACTTAATCGTTTATTTTTCGCGCGCCAAGTATTAATTCTAATAGACGGCCCGCTTGCCCTTTCCTTTTGAATCGACGGCGGGCTCCTTGATTTCTATGTCTGAAACCCTCCTTGTCTTTGTGGCGCTGCTGGCGGCCAAAACCGCCGCGCAGTGCCTGCTTGAGTTTCTCAACCGCCGACATGTGCGCGCGCTGGCCGGATCGCCGCCCGCGCCGCTGGCGGGGCTGGTAGACGCCGACACCTACGACAAGAGCGTGCGCTACACGCTGGCGGGCAGCCGCTTTTCGACCGCCAACGACGTGTACGGGGCCCTCGTGCTGGGCGCCGTGGTGCTCACGGGGTTTTTGCCGTGGCTTTTTCGCGCGCTGGCAAACCTCGTCGGGGCGCAGGGGGCGTGGGGGTTTTCCTTCGTCCTGCTGGCGCTGTTGTGGGTGTTGGGCCTGACGGAATGGCCGTGGGATTGGGCGCACCAGTTCAAACTGGAGGAGCGTTTCGGCTTTAATAAGAGCACGCAGGGCCTGTGGTGGGGCGACAAGCTCAAGGGCATGGCCGTGGTGCTGCTCATCGGCTGGCCGATTTTGGCGCTCATCTTGTGGATCGCCTCGGCGCTGCCCTTGTGGTGGCTGTGGGCGTGGGTGGCCCTCACGCTCGTGCAACTGCTTATATTGGTGCTCTATCCCCGGCTGATTCTGCCGCTGTTTAACAAACTGACTCCCTTGCCGGACGGCGAACTTAAAACGGCCCTCCTGTCGCTGGCCGACCGCACGGGCTTTCGCGCCTCGACCATTCAGGTGATCGACGGCAGCCGCCGCAGCGGGCACTCGAACGCGTTTTTCACCGGCTTTGGGCGTTTTCGGCGCATCGTGCTGTTTGACACGCTCATCCAGCAGTTGTCCGTGCGCGAGCTGGAGGCGGTGCTCGCCCACGAAATCGGCCACTACCGCAAGGGCCATGTGCCGCGCATGATTGCGGTGTCGTCGCTGTCGAGCCTTGTCGCCTTTGCCGTCATTGCGTGGTTGGCGGGCGCGCCGTGGTTCTTGCAGGGCTTCGGCTTTGCCGCCCAAGACGCCTTGCCCGCCGCCTTCGCCATTTTCCTGCTGTGCGCCGGGGTGGTCACGTACTGGTTCACCCCGATCGCCAACTTCTGGTCGCGCCGCAACGAGTACGAGGCCGACGCCTTCGCCAAAGCCGCCCTGGGCAGCCCCGCCTCCCTCATCGACGGCCTGCGCAAGCTCCACACGGCGAACTTGAGCAACTTGACCCCGCACCCGCTGTACAGCTTTTTCCACTACTCGCACCCCACGCTAGCCGAGCGCACCGCCGCGCTGGAGCTGGCGCAGGACGAATGCTTCTAATAACGCTTGGGTACGTGAAAAAGCGGGAAAAACCGCGAAAAGCCGTTACATCACCGAGGGAAATGGCAACCGGCGCCGCCGTTGATCACGCGCGGGCCGGGTTGGGTATGGAGGGGGGCAGAACCGGGCGTATTCTCACGACTTTGGGTACAAACGCCCCAAAAACGGCCGCGCCGGAGCAATGATGCACGGCCGTTAAAAACCCATTGCAACGGGGTTTCAGAAAACAAAAAAGCCCGGCGAAACTCAAGGTGTTGGCACGGGCGTTTTGGGCAAGAGGGTTCATTGGACTATTTCTTACTTAAGGCTTTTCTAAAAAATCGGAGGACGCGCCGCGTGAGGCGCATGCTTATGGGAGTCCGCCAGTGAATAATCTGGCCCTTGAATCCATCGGCGCCACGGTCGAAAAAGGCGAAGAAATCATTTACCGACTGGAAGCCGTCTGCGCGTGCAAGGTCTGCGATTTCCACCAACTCCAACAGGCGATAATTGATGAGCACACGCCAGAAGCCATACCCCTGATAGATTTCGATGTCGGAGGCTTCCGTGCAGACGCTCTCGCCGAGTTTACGGCAGTACTTGGTGCGCTGCCCCGTGTAAAAGAAAAGGCGGTCACCCGCCTTGAAGGGGCACTTTCGATTCGCCCGGATGGACTGGGGCTTACTGCCGTCCTCCACGGCGGGAGCGAATTGTTTTTGGAAATTTAGGGCGGGCATTGCTATTTTTTGGATTCGTCTTCGTCTTCGTCTTCGATTTTGCGCAGTAGTTTTTGCAGTTCGCGCTCGTTTTCCTCCATCTCCTTTTTTATTTGCACTAATGCCTGGAGGCTCTTCACCGCTCCAATGGCGCAGCAAAAGAGCACATAAAACCCGAAAGTAAAAAAGGCTGCGAAGATGATGTCGGGGAACGGGCTGGTCATTCGCGTGTGGCCTTGTCGGCGACCTCCAGTTGACGTATTTTTGCGTTATTTTCGGCGATCGTCAGCTTTATCTCCGACCAAAACTTTACCATGATGAGAGCGCCGCCAACGCTGGCAAATGTAAAGAAAAAAACCGCGAAGAGTAGCGCGCCAATGAAAGGCTTCTCGATTTCTTTTTTATCCATGGCGGACTCCTTTCAGGGAATTGCCAATGGCAATGATGATGGCGAGGAGGGTGACAAGGGCTGAAGCGGCCGCGTAGGGAATCCACAAGGGAGCGGTGATCCACCACCATGACCACGCGACGGCCCCGGTGAGTTTCAAAGTGAGAAAGACCAAAAAGACGGTAAAGAAGATTCCGATTTTCATTTTATACCCCTACCTTTCTGTGAGCGGCCGCCAGCCGATCTAAGCGGTCGATTTCGGCGGCGATAAGCGCCCCGGCCTTAACAAGGTCGCGGCGGCGTTCGGAAATTTTAAAAAACTTTATGCACCAATTTTTCGGCCATAAACTCTTGCGGTTGAGGGCATAGGCCGCCGAAGCTTGAGCGAGTTCCCATCCAATATGATGGTCGTCGCACTCCGCCGCGTACCCCTCGACGTCAATTTGCCGCCGCCGCTCCACCGCGATAGCCTCTACGCCGGGACTGGCGAATACTTGTAATTTCCTGCTCATTTTACTGCCCCACCTTTCCGGTGGACGGGCTGAATCCGTGCGAGGAGAGCCAGCCTTCCATCACATTGGTGATGAAGTTCGAGCGATTGCGGTTGTCCGCCTTGGCGGCCTGTTTAATGCGATCCATCAGGTCTTTGCTCATGCTGATGGAGATTTGGGTCATGCCCGCTGCGCGGGCGGTGTTTTTGCGTGTGGTCATAGGTTTTGCTGAGGTTGAGTTTACTGACGGGGAAAAAGGGTTAATGGAGCATTTGGTCTTGGGCGGTCATGTCCAGACCGGCAAGCGAGGGTTGCCGAGTGACAGGGCGCGCCGGCGCGGCTGGCGGAGCGAGGTTGAGCACCTTGGCCGTGGGAGGCTTTTTCGGCGGGGTGTACGGGCGCCAGCGATTTTGTCGCAGAAGATGCGTTTTAAGGGCGGCCAGGATGTCGCGCCACTGCATATCCGTCACCTTGGCAAGGAAGTTGCCCGTCATCTGCAGGGCGATACCGTTGAGGTAGTCCTCGCGCTTCGCATTCTCGATTTCTAGGCAGTCCAGCAGGTGCTTGGCGTAGAGGGAATGCCGCGCGCGGTCATCGCCGTTGTGCCGATGGGCCACGGCCTTGCCGAAGATGACGAACTGGAACTCCGCGCGGATGCGGTCAAATTCATCGTTCGTCAGGTCTTTGCTGGAGCGGGCTTCGCCCCACGAGTCCACGACGCCGGCGCGCACATGGAACGCCTTGCGTTCCTCGTCCGCAAGGATGGAATCCATGCCGTCGGCGATGAGCTTCTTTCTCACCTTGCCCCACATGCTCCAGTAGAATTCTTTTTGTTTGGGTGTCATGAGACTTTCGGGTCAGCGCCCGCCTTGGGTTTGATGAAAAACTTTTCGGCCTGTTCGAAGCACAGGCCGCGTTCGGCCAGCCACTGGGCGCGTTCGGCGGGATCCTCGATTTTATTGGCGGCAGCCATAACCGCGTCCTTCAAAAGCGAGATGACAACCTTCACGAAGTCATCCTCGCCCTTTTCCTTGAGGGCAAGGGCCACCTCCTCAAAGGATCCTTTGAGCGTCGCAAGTGACGGCGGATCCATGCGGAAGCCGAAAACGGCGGCGGGGCTGTCGGCGGACTTTTTCCCCTCGGAAAAGAGTTCGTCGGCGTGTCGCGTGGCGAAGGACACTAGGGGGCCTTCCAGCAGCTTCATGCTTGCCTTCAGTTCCTTCACCTTGTCGCCGTAGCGCTTTTCGATTGCGTTGATGAGGTGTTTTTTGCGCGCCTCCAGCAGTTCGATTTGGACCGCGCAATGCGCGAGCTGGTCCACGCCGTCAAAGAAGGCGTCGCGGGAGAGTTCGGGAATTTTGATTTTGATGCGCATGGTATTTAGATTTCGGAAGTGGGAATCGGTTTGCTGTCCGGGCCGTAGCAGTCTGCCGAGATTTCCGGGAGGCACCCGCCCGTTGCGGCCGGCCCCTCCTCTTCGATGCCCAGCATTGGCAGCTGCTGGATGGCGCGGGAACGTTGCATGCCCCAAAGGAGGCTTTCTTCTTCCACAGTTACGTGTAGCTCGCCGTTAGCGGGGAACATCACGTCGGCCAGCAGAATGTCTGCGAGGACGAAGGCGTCCTTATTGTGGGCAAAGGGGTAGTCGGAAGACTGCCCTCTATTGTTGTATTTGACCGCAGGGAGTCCCTGCGCCTTGCGCGAGGCGGCAAGGGCCTCGAAGAGCGTCGCCTCGGTCACCACATAGTGGGTCTTGGCGAAGAAATTCCCCGGTTCGGCCAGCAGCTTGCCGGCCAAAAATAGGACGTTGTTTTGAAAGGTAAAAATATGTGAGATCATGAAAAAAGGGCTCCGATAAAAAGGCCGAGACCGAGGCAGAAAATGAACAGGCACGGCAGCCACAAGGGCGAATGCCTGGACGCGCTCAGCGCGTTTAAAAAGCGCGCCCACGGGCGGCGCGCGGTGCAGTAGTGGGCAATGTTCATAACACCTCCTCGGGTTTTTCGTTGGCGGCCTTGGCGGCAATCACGGCGCACAGCAAGGCGTGGTCGCGGGGCAGTCCGTTGCGATCGGCGGCGGCGGCCGCGCGGCGCAGGGTGTCGAACACTTGCTTGAGGCCATTGTCCGAGGCGTAATTAAAAAACGAGCGCATCACGGTATGGGCATCGCCACTGCTGTTCGTTATCGCGCGCTGGTAGGTGTCCTGCGCCCCAGCAGTCGGGAACGGGAAACCGAAGTGCTTAAAAATCGCCCGCATGTCGCGGATGTGATTTTTGTCCGACAGGCGCAAAATATGAGAGCAGCCACGGCGGTAAGTCTGCTTGAGGATTTGGGCGTCCTTCCCGCCGATCATTTCCTCCAGCCCGATGTTGGTAGAGATATTGCACATCGCGCATTTGGTTTCGTCGTAGAGGGCGCGCAAGGTCTCTATCAGGCGGATTCCAGCGTTGGGCTGATACTTGGGGAGCAGCCAGTGCCATTCGTCCACGATAATTAGCATCGTGGGGTTGATGGCCGCCTTAACGCGTTCCTTCAGCCGGTGGAGGCTGTTGTCCTGCGAAATGTAGAGCATGCGGGCCAGTCGGCGGTAAAGCTCCACCTCGCTGTGGACGCCCTCCACAGTCAGATAGCCGGTGCGCTGCATGCCGAAGCGCTCACGATACCAGAGCGCCGACTGGGTTTTGCCGACTTGCGACTCGCCGATGACGAACCCCATATTGCGCGGCTCGCCGGGCACGGTGTTGCCGTTATCGTCGCGCGCGGCCACGCGGTGCATATGCTCCCAGATGATGTCGACGGTCGGAAAGCGCACATAGCTGCTGGATCGCTGCTGGGCGTCCATTGCCTCCTGCCGCAAGCGGCGGATAATGGCCATCATCGGGGCGGGCGGCGCGATCATCTCGCCCGTCTTGGGGTTGATATAGTTGGCGGCGAGCACGCGCGAAATCGTGGGCGCGCTCACCTCAAGCTTGCGGGCCAAATCGGCTTGCGAGTAATTTTTTTCGCACGCCCAGCCCCACAGCCAGCGCAGATCGTCCTGGTATTCCGGGCGGTGGCGGGCAATGGCGAGTTCGACTTTATCCCCGGCAAGGTTGGTGCCGTGCCAGGCATCGACGCCCTGTTCTTCGAGGACGGCGGGTGCGGAATCAGTTTGTGCGTTCATAGGTTTTTTGCGGTTAGTTGAGGGAAAGAATGCTTTTGCCGTATCCGGCCAGCGCGGGGGCCACCGGCTCGGGGATGTCGATTACCAGCCGCTTGGGCGGGCGCGGGCGCTTGGGTTCGCCATCCTTGCGTTCGGTGAGCGAAGGCTGCTTGGTGACGATGCCAAGGGCGGCATTGCGCGCGCGGCCGTCGGCGATTTCCGCGTCGGCGCGGGCCAAGATGGGCTGCAGGGCGGCGGCTTCCTGCGCGCGGGCCGCGTGGACCGCGTGGGCGCGGCGCTGTAGGGCCAATTCGTCGGTGATGTCCACGAAGTGCTGGCGCGCCACCGTTCCCATGTAGGTGCCGTCGCGAAAGAGCGCGATGGCCGACAAATCGCCTTCCAGCACGCCGTCGTAGCTGCGGCCTTCTTCGAAGTCGGAAAGGCAGGGGTTGCCCTGTTGACGGAAAATCATCGGGTCGGCGCACAGCGCGTTATCGCGCACCGTGATGGACCCGTTGATCACGCGCACGGTGCGCTTATCCGCGAAGTAGCCGCGCAAGAGGGGCATCTTGACGGGCTCGAATACAACGCCGTTGCACAGGCGATGAAACCGCTCCATCGGGGACTCCTTGCGTTGCTTTACCAGCGTGACGGCCAGTTCGGCGGCGGGCAGCAGATGTTGCAGCTGTGCGTAGGGCAGCCAGCGACCGTCCGGCAGCCGTCCCTCTACGATTTCTTCAAACCCCTGCATCTGGTGGTCGTGGGCATAGCGGAAAAGTTCTATCGCCGCGTAAGCGGCCGTCAGGTAATCCTTCCAAATGGGCAAGGGCGTCCACAAGGCGGCGAGATCCGTGCGCAGAATGCCCAGGGCATCGGCTTGGTCGAGGATTTGCAGCGCCTCCTTTGTCTGCGCCTCCAGCGCCTCGTGGGTTAGGTCATAGCGTGCGCCGGTCGCCCCCGGCAGATAGGCCATCGCGTTGTGGAACTTGGAGAAAAACACCTCTACGGGCGACTTGCCGAAGGGCGACCCGCCCGCCTCCATGAATCCGTTGGGCGAAAGCTTATTGCGGTAAAACTTTGTGCGCTCCACGCGCACGCGCCCGCCGAACACCTGCAGCAGGAAGCGCTCATCGTCCGCCGTGATGGCGGCGGCGGCATTTTCGACTACGAGCGTCACCGTGTACGGCGGTAGGCCGTGGCGCTCAAACAGCTGGAGCAGCACCCCGCGCAACATATTACGCTCTACCCCTTCGCGTTTGCCGTCATCGCGCATCAGGCGCGGCTTGAAGGTTCCTGCCAGCGGCATGCCTGTGGCCCCATCAATGGCCAGCACGCCCAGCGGAAACACGTTCTGCCGATGGGGACCGTTGAGGAACAAGACCTGCTGGTCGGGCCGAAAGTCGTCGAAGTAAATCCGTTCCAGTGGCCGCAAGGCACTGCGATCGGTGCGCAGCATATCGGGCTGGCTGCCGTGCGCGGCGAGATAGCCCTGTTTCAGGGCCAGTTGGGTGGCGGCGCGCTTGGGAATATAGCGCATCAGATTCTGGTAGCTCCAGCCTTCCGGCATGTCGGATGGGCGGCACGTCAGGGCGGTAGGCAGCGCGCGTCCGCGCGCCGCATACCATTGGGAGGCGAGACCATAGCCGGGCACCGCTTTCCCCGCCAACCACTCCTTTTTGTAGAGGTGATTGACGGCGGCCTTTCCCGCAGTTTTGCGGCTCTTGAAATCCCCCCATATGCCCTGCCAGTATGGGATAAATTCCTTTGGGAGGGCCGTCTTATCATTGCGCGCGGGTGGAAACAGCACCCGCCACGGCTCGGGATTGCCCTCGCGCTGGGCGCGCTGATACTTCAAGTAAAGTTTCAAAATGGTGTTCGTCGCCCAGCCCTTTTGCATCAAGGGACGGCGCACGGCGGCGGCGTTGCGCGCGCCGGTGCGCAAGTCTTTTGCTTCCGCGATGTCTTTGAAGGCTTCCAGCAATTCCAAGACGCGCGCCCGCTGTGCGGCGCTGCCCGTTTGGGCAAAAGCGCCGTGCTGCGGCAAGGGGACAATGTAGTTATTCGCCATTTTTTTGTGAGAGTTTGGAGGCTAGCGCGCCCATGGCGCGCGAAAGGTTTGCGAGGTTGATTTCACGTTCAGGGAACCCGCAGCGCCGCACGGGCACGCAGCGGCGGGCTTGCCGGTGCAGTTCGTCCACCACCAGCGAGGCGTCGTAAATGGCTAAGACCTCGTCGGCGGTCAAGGCTACGGCGGCGCGCATGGGCGTTTGCGAGGGGCTATTCATGTCTTAACGGACATCCTTTCCGCATTTGTCATGGAGAATTTCTTTACCCAGGCGGATGAGTTCTGCGGCGTAAGTCTCCCAGCACGTCGGCGGCAGATTTAGGCCGTCGCTCACCGACATGCGGTTGCGAATGTCCTTGAAGGTGCGCGTGAAGAAGCCGTTGAACTCCAGCTGCGGGTCGGCGGGAGTATCCGGCGCGGGCGGCGTTTCCTCGGGGGGTGTCGGCGGGTTTTCCTCGGCGGCGGCGTCGCGCTCGGCCGCGCGCAGGTCGCGCAGGATTTGGGAGAGGCTGCGGCCCCCTACCCATTCGGTCAGGGACTGCCCGTTGGCGGGCTTGTCGGCCAATGCCAGGGCAAAGGCCTTCGGCAGGTCTACCGGGGGCAGCTTCTTCCCCGCGTCCTCCGCCGCCCCCGCCGTCACTTGCGGAAAGATTTCATTCAAGTAATTGCGCGCCAAATGCATATAAACATCCAACGTGCGGATAGCCTTATTTTCAAATTCGCAGTGCGTTGCGAATTTGGCTACCGCCATTTTGGCGATGTCCTCCATCGTGCGCATCCATTTTCCGTGGGGCGTGTCGGCTTTCAGGGCCAACAGCATGGCCCCGGCCTGTATTTGCCGCACCACGGCGGACACTTCGCCGTTGCGCGCCGCCACCAGCGCGGCGACCACGGTTTCGGGTTTCAGTTTGGCCCCAAGATCCTTCAGGCAGGCTTTGGCGTTCTTGGGGAGTTCGTTGGCAGGGATAATTTCGGTTGTGGGTGACATTTTTTAGAGTGAGCAAAAAATTAATCCTTCATTCCGGGTAATCGGGCAAAGGGCGTCCCCGGCGGATGGCTTTTGATAAATCATCCCAAGCGGAATAACCCTCATTTGTTCCGCTCCAGATAAACGAGCCGATCACGTCGGCAAGCGAATCGTATTCCCTCGATCGTTCTGGGATATTTTTCAAAGCTGCCTCGCGCCATTTCGGTGACAGTTCGAGGAGCCATTCAAAAGCTATCTTCGGGGCGGGCTCGCAGTATGCCGGGGAATTACCGGATATCATCATAGGGGGGTTCAGCTTCAAAAATTCTGCTTGGAGTTCCGCCACATGCCTTCCTATCGTCCGTAGCATTTCATACACCTCGCGCCGATTGGCAAAAATCTGGGATATGTCTTCCGGGCGAACGCGGGATTTTCGGGAGGGCAATCCGTTCGCTTTTGCAAACAGACGGGCGACTTTCTTTTTTTTGTAGTGGTTCATTGGCGTTTGGAAATGGTGCTTTCGCGGGGGAACAGCGTGGTGGGTGTTTTGGCGGGGAAGCAGCGCAGGAAGGCGAGGCGCATGTTATGGGCCTTATGCTGCATCATGCGCTTGGCGGGGATGCGCAGGTGCAGCGTTTCGATCGCGCGGCAGGTGTCCCAAATCGACTCATAGAGGGCGGCTTCGGGCTCCAAATCCGGGCGATAGGGAGGAATAGGCGTGGGCATGGGCTATACGGGTTTGAGGGTGAAGATGACATCGGGAATGTTTGGCAGCGCGGCGTCGGTGTTGACGTCCATCTGCAGGGTGTCGATGGTGAACTCCTTTTGAAACCGCGCGCGCACCTTGTTTTGAATGTGCGTGCGCACCGCCGCTTCCGACGGCCGCGCCCCGTAGAGCCACAGCCGGCCGCCGACGCGCGCCGGATAGTCGATGATGTCAAAGCGGATGCGGGGATTGTTCATGAGGGTTTCCTAGGCGTTGTATTCAGGGGCCAGGGGGTCATCGCCAAAAAGCTCATCGGCGGGCTGGCGCAAAACCGCTGAGATGGCCCAGATTGAGCGCGCGTTTCGCGCGATCAGGGAGGGCAATTCCTGACGGGCAGTTGCGCGGGGCCAAAGGCAATCAAGGAGGTTGTCCGCGAAGTGCCGGCCGCTGGGGGATCGCAGGAAATTGCGCACGGCGATTTCGGTAGGCAGCCACTTTTCACCCGTGAAGTGATCCATCGCGCATTTCCACAATTCGGCGGATTCGGCTTCGCTCAATTCGAGCGCGTATTTGAGCGTCCCATAAAACCCTAGCTTGTCATTGGTGGGCGGGGTCGTGAGCGGTGTTTTTTGTGCGGTCATAGGTCAGTTGTAGCGTTGGAGGCGCAGGGCGCAGTGCTTTTGGAGTTGCAGGGCCATTTCCCGAGAATTGGTGTCGATGACGGCCTTGACGGCATCCAGCAGCATGCCGGGGTCGAAGTTGGCGCAGCTGGCGAGGTACAGGATTGCGAACTTGCGCGGGATCCTCCGCGCCCAGCGCGCCTCTTTGCCGCGCGTGGCGCGGCCGTTTGACTCAAAGCCCATAACTTTTCCCTCGGCGAATGCGTTGATGACGTGCTGTTCTGAGAAGCCGCACACCGCCGCGATCTGCTTGACCGTCAGGAAATCTCCCGGCGGCAAGCAATAATCGAAGTAGGTTTGGGCGGCGTCCATGGCGGAAAAACTCAGGCGGTGAAAAGGTTATTGAGCCAGCGCCGCAACAAGGTGGCATGCGTTTGCCCGAAAAGGCACTCTCCCGGGAGGGAATAGCCCGTGTACGGATTTTGAAGAAACTGTACCTTGGCCAGATTGAGGCATAGATCGGAAACGGTAAAATCACCGACATACTCCCAATGGGGATCCTTGTGGTCGGCATAAAACCGCCGTTTGGCGGCCTCGCGTTCTTCAGGAGAGGCGGTGGTGAATATCCGTGTCACTCCCTGGGAGCCCTTGCGTTTTGCGAACAGTATGAGGGTCGGATGCAAGAACACGTTGGGGGCGACAAGCTGGCGCGGGATTTCCCGCGCGCGGGGGCAGTCGGGGCGGATGGCAAGGGCGGTGCAGTGCGGTTTCATAGGTGGTGCAATGGTCCTGGGTTAAACCTTGGCGGCGGCGGCGCGGGCGGCATTGCGCGCGGCCGTGAGGGTTTCAATCGTGGTGTCGAGACCGCGCGCCACCGCGTCGGCTTCGATAACGTGCGTGTGCCTATCCATCTTTATCACGATGGAGGTGGCCCCCATCTTGCGCATGACGTTGACAAAGGCGCCGGCATGGACGATGGCGTTGCACTCGTCTTCGGTAAGCATCACCTTCAACGGGAACGGCGACGCGGGATTTTGTGGGATTTGAATCATAGGATTGTGCGGTTTTGGGTTGTGGGGAAAATGGATGTCGGTTAGCGTTGGGGCACATTACCCCCATGGACTGGATTACGATTATCGTTGCGCTCGTTACCGGCACGCTCGCCGCAGTTGTGACCCCTTGGTCCGCCTTCGGCGTCGCGCTGGTCAATAACCGACTGCGAACACGCCAACGGGACGCACAAATAAAAGCGGCCATTGATTCCTTGAGCCCCAAGGCGATTGAGTTCCTCCAGCGTTTCCTTACCGAGGGAAACCCCATTCATTTTATGCGCATCCCCGCTGCCGAGTGGGGCAAGTACATCCAGCCACTGGCAAAAGCAAAAGTGCTGATCTTGCCGCGATACGAGAGTGATGAGGCTTTTGTGGGTGTAGCAATGCACCCGGTCGCAATCGCGTACATGAGGGCCAAACACCCAGTACCAGAACCAGAAGCCCCCGAAGCCAAATAAGAAGGCCAGGGTGCAGGAGATCGCGTAGTGGATGGCGTCCCATTTCTCAAAACGGGCTTGGCGAAGACCAGTGTAGGGTTTGGGAAAGGTGGGCATAGCGTTAGAGGTTTTCCTTGGTGAACTGATAAAAGTCGGCGATGCCGATGGTAGGGGCCACCGAGGTATCGCACATGTTCTGCGTGAACTGGCGACGGGCTTGCCGCCCGACGCGGCCCGGCTTGAGCGCGTTGCGGGCAAAGCAACGCAGGTGCGGGAAGTGCTTGGTATGGGCCTCTATTACCCGGCGCGTGAGGTCGGAGATTTCCGAGGTGGTATCTGTGGGCATAATGGAGTGCGGTTTAGTTTTAGGGTTAGCGCCGCTTGGATTTGGCGGGCACCACTTCGAGCACGCGGGTGGCGTTGGCATGCTTACCCCGGAAGGGGCGCGGCGGGCGGGAGGAGATCAGGACGATGCCCCAATCTCCGGGCTGGCGGGCGTTTGGGCCGGTGAGTAGGTATTTTTTCATGGGAGGCATAGCGGTGTTGGGTGGGTGGGGTTAATTGGCGAGGGCTTGCAATTTTACGCTTAGTTTTTTTTCTGAAATGACTCGCCCCATGCGGTCATATATGGCCTGCCGAATGAATTTGCTCTTGTCGCGTTCGTCCAGCAGAGCGATGCGTTCAAGTTCGGCAAAGTCTTCAGCGGGGAATTTGAAATTTATAAGTTTTGTGGGTTTCCGCTTCATGTTTAATCTTTATTCAATCTTTACTAAATCTTTATCGAGTATGTCAATTTATTTTTTGCAAAGATGCGGAAAAAAAATAATATGCCTCTATGGAGAAGCCAAAAAAACGAGCGCAACGGTTAATCAACCTTGTCGTCGATCCTCAATTCTTGGAGGCGATAGACAAGGTCTCACGGATGGCAGGTTATGCAGACCGGAGCACTTTCATCCGCGAGGCCATTTACGAAAAAATGGCGGAAAAGGGAGCTAAAATTTCGCGCGAAATTTCATTGCCGCCCTCACGTTCCGGCGTCGGTGGAAAGCCATCGCACAAAAGGAAGTATACGATAAACGCTCCAGGAGGTAGTGTACGGATCGTGGAAGATTATTCAAAAAAGTCGTTTTTAAAATCTGACGCTCGAAATTAACTTTACTATGCAAAATCACACAACGATAAGCATTGGAACAATCCAGCATTGCACGACGGGCGTTTGCATCAACTCAGATGCGCCCGCTTCGACTGAAACCCCTCCGCCCGCCAAGAACGCAATCCCCTTCCCGGGAGCGCCCTACCTCGAATCGTGATTTTGCCATGAAAGACTACGATAAGGATCCGGCGTTTCAGGCTTTCTTGCAAAAAGACCAGGGAGACGTATCGCTGCAGGATGAAAAAGAAGATTCCGAAACTAAGGCGTTGAAGGTCAAACAAGCGCGCGCAGCATGGAGTTTATTTTTTCTGGTATTCCTCGCGCTGGCTTTTGTGTTGCTAATCAGCTCAACGAACCCGGCAGCTGAAGCACAGTTCAAAACCCATGTCGTTGAGGAGACAAAAAAAATAATTGAGGAGTATTTGCGCGCCCCCGCCTCTGCTAAATATCCAGAGCAGGCTGATGTCTACAAAACAAAAGACGGCTTATGGGAATATGCAAGTTACGTTGATTCCCAAAATGCTTTCGGTGCCATGTTGCGCACAAGATTTTCGGCGATTTACGATAAAACGACATATGGGACCCCACATCTGGTTGAGTTAAACCTAGGTGGACGTAGTACGGGGAGCGTATCGGATTATTTGCGCGAGCGAAAGTAATTGATTTTTCGGACAACCTACAGCCATGAAAAATTACGATAATGACCCTAAATTCCAAGCGTTCCTCCAGCAAGGGAAGCCACAAATAGAAACAGAATCTCCTGCAGAAATCGTGCCAGAGGAGGTTTCACCCGAAGAGGTAAAGAATGCTGCGTTTTCAAAAGACGGTGTGTTTTTTGCGAAGTGTGCAATTACTGGGATTATCTTTGCCGGGGGAAATCTAGTTTTAACCTTTGGGATGCTGGGCGGCGCGGTTAATTTAATAAAACCGCAGGATCTTCCCATGCAATTTTATGGGTGTTACTTCATGGGCGGCATTTTCACTTTTATTCTCTTGGGGGCATTCGCCCAGATTTGTAAAAAACACTGGATGTCCAATTAGACCCCAACCCCGGCTCTTGCGAGTCGGGGTTTTTTGTGCCGCTGGGCCTAGCCCCCAGTCCGTAAGGACTGGGGGCTTTTTCGTGCCCAAATTTTCGGGGTTTTTTAAGAAAAAAATCTATCCCGAGTCAACGGAGCCAACGCAAAAATGACATCGTGAAAATCTGTGCGAAAATGGCTTTGTCTGCGGGGAAACCCGCCTGTGGTTATGAAACGCTGAACCGGAGCGGGGTTGTGCGGCCCCGCTCCGGATGAGGCGCAAACCGTTCTTAAACAATCCCACCCGAAAATCAGGCGAGCGGCTCTGCAAAAGCCGTTCGCGCCGTAGCGGCGAGGCGCATGCAATGCCGCTGCGGATGTTCTTTTTTGACGGGCAAGTCATGTGCGATAGCAGGTTGTTCCTGCGCCGGCGGCGCTCTCTGGCATAGGAGCGCCGCCGGATTCCCTTTCCAACATCCCAAAAAAATCATGAAAGACACCATCCTCTCCATTATTCGCCATCTCCTGACATTCGGGGGCGGCTTCCTCACGGCCCAGGGCATCATCTCCTCGTCGGGGTGGGAAACCCTCGCCTCCGCGATTGCCACGCTGGTGGGCGCCGGCTGGGGCGCGTATGACGAATACGCCGCCGCCAAGAAGGCCAAGGTCGCCGCCGCGAGCACCACAACCGCCTCGGCCACAACCACCTCCTAATCATGGCCGTTGGCATCATCGGCGCAATCACCGCCATCCTGACGCTGATCGGCGGCATCTACGCCTACAAAAAATTCCGTGACCCTCAACGCGATTATGAAAACTCCGAAGCCAAATGCAAGGCGCTGGAAGCACGCATTGAGGTGCTGCGTGCTGCTGGCGGTAATGCCAACGCTCAGCTTGCTGACCGGTTGCGCGAGCAACTCCGCCGAGAGCGCGCAAACTTTGTCGATTTACGATCCCGACGCGCTGACGGTTGAGGCCGGTACCACCATCATGACGGTGGACGGCCTCTACACCGCGCAAAAGCGTACGACGTTTCACAGCGACAAGCGCTACCGCACGCTCGAGCGCCAGTATGAGGACCAGCTTGCCACCGCCACCGTTGTCAAATGACGCACGCCATGCTGCCTTACCTTCTCGCCCAGGTACCCGAGGCCACCCCGAAACAGTATTCGGACTGGCTCATCCCGGCCGGGGCCGTCGTGGTGATGGCCTATTACATCATCCAAATCATCCAGTCATTTCGGCCATCCCCGCCCTTGGAACAGCGCTATCCGAGCAGGGACGCCCACGAGGCGGTATCCATGAAGATCGCGTCCATCGAGTCCGCGATGGACAAGTCCGAGGGGCGCAATTCTGAGCAACACAAACAGATTTTCGACCTATTGCGCAAAACAAGCGAACAACTAGCGGCGACGGCAGCCTTGGAAGACGCCCGCGCCCGTCAACTGATTCACGTCGAAGAAAAACTCGATACTCACATTTCCAAACCCCACAAATTCTCATGAATCCGGAAGACAAGGAAATCCTACGCGAGCGAATTCTTATCATGCTGCGCCGCGTCACTCCCAAAGCGGTGCCGCTGCGCGCCGTCCATGAGGGCCTTTTGTCCGCAGGCTTCAAGCTCACGCCCGACGCTGCGGAAGCTGAATGCAAATTTCTCGCCGAAAAAGGACTGGTGGCTTTCGTGCAAAGCCAACTTTCCGTTTCGTTGCAAACCTACGCCATCACCGCCGCCGGACGGGAGTACTTGGAAAGCGCCGGACTGGACTAGCCGATGAATAAAATTGAGAAATCTCTCTCGCCTGAGCAGCTTACCGCTTTCAACGCCAAGCTCGTAGGCACGCCCGGCCTGACGCTGGAGCGCATTGTCGCTCTAGCTAAGGATGAGGGCGTGGAGATTTCCGTCATGTCGGCGAAGCGCTATCGCGACAAGAATTTCACGGACTTTCTCGCGCGACTGGAAGCGGCTAAGGACGCCGCCGACGTCATCACTTCCGTCACGGACAACGGGCAGTCGTATTCCGAGGCCGCCGCCGCGCTGGCCTCGCAGCGCGTGTTTGAGGAGCTGATGGCCAATCCAAAACAGTCAGGCAAAGAGTTGGACCGCAATAGCCAGATCATCATGCGCCTGCGCATGGGGGACCAGAAAAACAAAGAGTTGGCCATGCGCGCGGAAAAGCTGGAGGCAGAACTTGCCGCCGTCCGCAGAAAAGAAGAAGAGGCCAAAAAAGCGGCGGACGCCATCGGCCAGAACAAAAAACTTTCACCGGAGGAAAAGGCCGCGAAGCTGCGGGAGATTTTTGGACTCCCGCCGATCGCGCCCACCACCCCATGAACTCGCCCGTCGAAATCCTGCTGGAGTATCAGCGCGAATGGTATTACGACGACGCCCGCTTTAAAATCGGTTTGATGGCGCGGCAAACGGGGAAGTCGTTTACATCCGCCGCCGAAGTGACCGCCGACGCACGTCAACGCGCAGGGGTTACCTGGGTGATTCTGTCCGCCGGGGAACGCCAAGCGTTGGAGTTCATGGGCAAGGTCAAGGCGTGGGCTCGCGCATGGGATTTTGCCATTTCCACCGAACTAGAGGAGCGCGACGCAAAAGAGAGCCTGCTCAAATCCGCCGAAGTTATTTTCCCCAACGGGTCGCGCGTCATCGCGCTTCCGGCGAATCCGGCAACCGCGCGCGGATACACTGCCAACCTGCTGCTGGATGAGTTCGCTTTCCATGACGACCCGGACGCCATTTGGCGCGCGATCTACCCGAGCATTTCCAATCCGCTCACTGGCGGCCTGAAAAAGGTGCGCATCATCTCGACGCCAAATGGCAAAGCCAACAAGTTTTACGACCTCTGGACAAAGAATTCCAAGTACTCGAAACACAAGGTCACCATCTACGACGCGGTCAAAAAGGGATTGCCCATCGACATTGATGAACTCAAGTCCGGACTGGATGACCCTGATGGATGGGCACAGGAATACGAATGCCAATTCATCGACAGCGCGATGGTGCTGTTGCCCTACGATTTGCTGGCACGCTGCGAGGACAATACCGCTGTCGAACTGTGGCGGGCCGATGCGCTCTACGTTCCCGGAGAATACTATCTGGGCGTAGACATCGGACGAAAGAAGGATCTCACGGTGTTCTGGCTGTGGGTCAAAGAAGGCGACGTATTGCGCACCGTGGGGGTGCATACTTTTGAGAAAACGCCGTTCCACCAGCAGTTGCAGTTCCTATTGGACGCAATGAAAAGCCCGTACATCCGTCGCGCCTGCGTGGACGCCACCGGAATCGGTGCCATGTTGGCAGAAGAGGCTCAGCGCCTTGCGGGAAATCGTGTGCAGCCATGCGTGTACAACGCCGCTTTCAAGGAGGAAATCTTCCTCGACCTCAAGCGCGCGTTTGAAGACCGCCGCGTCCGCATTCCCTCTAGCCGTACTATCCGTGAGGATTTCCACGGCCTACAGAAAATCACCACGGCTGCTGGAAACACCCGTATCCTTGCGCCGCACAACGATGACGGCCACTGCGACCGGGCCAACGGTGCCGCCCTAGGACTATACGGGGCGAAGATTCTGCCATTCCCAGGCGATCCTATTCCTGTTCCCGATTTTGGAGAAAACCACCCTTCCTTTGCTATGCGCGGTGACCGCGCCCTCGCCGGATAAAAAATGAAAACGATTGCCGAAGAAATCAGCGACCACTACCGCCGGATGCTCAATCCGCTGCGGGGGCTTTCCATGCGGCGCGTGGTGTCCTATCTCGAGGACGGGCAGCGCGGTGCTTTTTCGGATTTGCAGTGGCTATTCTGGTTCACCGAGCGCCGCGACGCCACCTTACGCGGGGCCAAACGCCGCCTGCGCAGCGCGTTGCGCAAACTCGACTGGGCCATCAAAGTGCGCGATGACCTTGAGGGCGCCGCCGCCAAACTGGCTGAGCGCCAGCAGGAGCGCTTGCGCGCCGCCTACGAGCGCGTGGGGAATTTGCGGCAGGCGCTCGCCTCCCTCGCGCTCGCCGAATTCCGGGGATTTGCCCACTTGGAAAAGCATTGGGTGCGCGAAAACGGAATCTGGAATATAGAGCGCCTGGAGCCGGTCCCGCAATGGCACTGGGTGCGCGACGGCCTGTACGGCGCGTGGCAGTTCTCGAAGGACGCCGCCTCCGGGCGCACCAAGGGCGATGACATCAACGCCGACAATTTTATAATCCGGTCGGTGGAGGATCCCATTGATGAAATAGCCGTCATTTGCTTTCTGCGGAAAAACCTTTCGCAAAAGGACTGGGACGCCTTCGTGGAGATGTATGGGCTCCCATTTTACTTCATCATCATGCCCGACCTGACGGATGAAAAGAAAAAGGTGGAATTCCTCAAGGTGGCCGAAAAGATGACGGGCGACAGCCGCGGCGTTTTGCCCTCCGGCAGCGACATCAAAAGCGCTGACGCCGGCATTCGTGGCGTGAACCCCTTCCGCAGCCACCTCGATTACCAGGACGAGCAGATTGTCATGGCGGCGACGGCGGGCAAGCTCACCATGCTTTCCGGGCCGACGGGCATCGGGCAGGGCGCGAGCGACGCGCATGAGGACACCTTCGCGGACATCGCGCAAGACCAGGCGGGGGAAATTTCCGAGGTGTTGCAAGAGCAGTTCGACGCCCAAATTCTCAACGAGGCGTTTCCCGGAGAGCCACACTACGTCTATTTCGAGCTGGCCGCGAAGCCGCCCTCTGACGTGACGGCCGAATTTGCGATTGCGGAAAGCGCCACGCGCGGGGGTTACCGCATTCCTGCGGCGCAGTTGGCCGAGAAGACGGGATACGACGTGCAGGATGCGCCGGTGCCCGCTGCGAGCCCAAGCCTAGGCGTGGCCTTCAATCGCGCCCCTCCTTCGGCAAAAACGACGGGCGGCGACGCGCTGGATGCTTTCCTGCAAAAGCTCGTTATGGAGGGCGACAGCCTCACGCCAGAAGAAATCCAAGGAAGGCTGTCGCACGAACTGCCGCAAGTTTACGCCCAACTGGAGCGCGGCGGCCGGACGGCGGCCGACATCCTCCAAAAACTCTCCATCGCCGCCGTCCAAACCTGAAAAACGCACAAAGGCCCTTTTAAGCCCAGCACCCCCCTTTATGCGGCCATCCCATCAAATTTTCCATAGACCCCCCGTTGCAAGGCGTTGCAACGGCAAGGAACGCAAATTTTTCGCCAAACCCAACCTATAAAAATGAAAACCGCCCACAATCGCGCTTTTGGCGCACCGATTGCCATCCTCAACCGGACAACCGACGCCAACGGCAAAGCGGCCTTCCAGTTGCCGGAAGACGGCTATTACCATCTGCTCCCGATCGGCGAGTTCCCCGGCCACATGCAGCGCGGCGAGGAAACCAAAGAAGCCATCCAAGTAATCGATGAGGCAGCTATCGACAGTATCCTCAATCATTTTGCGGGCGAAGTGCTGGTTGACTACGAGCACTTTTCGCATGACGCGGATAAGGCTACCACGGCCGCCGCGTGGATTGAATCGCTCGAAAAGCGCGCGGACGGCATTTGGGGGAAGCTGCGCCTCTCCGACAAAGGCCGCGCCGACATCGCGGGCGGCAACTATCGGTATATCTCGCCCGAATGCGACCAACTGGAGGACATCGGCAACGGAAAATATCGCCTCCTGACTCTTTCCGGCGCGGGGCTCACCAATCGCCCCATGCTCAAAACCCTCACTCCGCTCACCAACCGCGAGCGCAACACCGAAACTCCCATGGACTATAAATCCCAACTCATCCAGTTGCTCGGTCTCAAGGCCGACGCCACTGACGAAGAAATCACCGCCGCGCTCGCTAAGAAGGCGAACGCCGCGTCGCCCAGCGCCGCCGAAGTGGAAACGCTGCGCACCGAAAACCGCCGTCTCAAGACGGAAAACGAAGCCGCCCTCAACCGTCAGGTCGAAACCGATCTCGAAACCTTCAAGGACGTGATCGCCGATCGCGACCTGACGAAGGGCATGCTGGTGGCGAACCGCGATCAGACCGTCAAGTTCCTGCAGGGACTCAAGGACGCCTCCGCGAAGGGCACGCGCGTTTACAACCGCTCCACCGCCGCGCCCGCAAAGGGCAAGGATGCCGTGAAGGGCACCGCTCACGATGAGTTCGAGGTGTGTGTGCGCAACCGCATGGCCACCGAGAAATGCACCTACACGCGCGCCTACGAGGACTGCAAGGTCCTCAACCGCGACAAATTCGACGCCTGCCAAAAGGAAGACGCCGCCGAAGACACCGAATAGTTTCCATCACCCTCATCATAGAAAGACCTCTCACAATGATTAAACGCGAAAAGGCCATCCTTCCGCATCTGACCGATGCGGACCACTCCGACAAGGATGGCTACTTTGTCAGCCTCAACCAGGACACCGGCAAGGTGTCCATCGTGGCCGGAGCCACGGCCGCGCCTCACGGCGTGATTTTGGACGGCGCGGAAGCCGGGGACAGCGATTCCATCGGCCTCAGCGCGGGCGGATTGCCCGGCACCGTCGAGGTGAAGCTTTCCGCCAATCCGGGCACCGTCAAGCGCGGCACCCTGCTGGCGCTGGACGCCGCCACGCTCGGCACCGTCAAGGCCGATCCGGCCACCGGCGCGCGCGTGATTGTCGCCCAAGCGCTCGAGGCGGGCACGGCCGGCGAACTGATCGAGGCCGTCCTCCTCTATCCCCAGGTGATTGCCGGCGCGTAATCCCTGTCATCCAACCTCTCCATAGAAAGAACCATCCATTATGAGCCGTACCGCTCTCAAAATTAACACCACGCTCACCAATTACGCGCGCGGCATTTCGCAGGACTTGACCAGCGCGCTGGCAGCCTTCATCGCGCCGCCCGTTCCGGTGGGCGTTTCCGCGGGGCAGTTCAAGAGCTTCTCCGACAAGAACGCCTTCAAAACCTACGACACCTCGCGCGCGATCGGCGGTCCCGCCCAGCGCATCCGCTTCGAGTCGGGGGACGAATACTTCAACTGCAAGCCGCAGGCACTGGAAGCCACCATCGACGACGCCGAACGCGACTTGGCGGGAGATGACGAACTCGAGCTGCAGCAGGCGAAAATCACCGACGTGGTTTCGACGGCCGCGCTGTCCCATGAAAAAAAGGTGTTCGACCTCATCAACGCGAGTGTCTCTGCCGTCTCAGGAAAGGGCGAATGGTCCAACGCCGCAAAAGACCCTGTGGCGGAACTGGACGAACTCATCGAGGAGATCGCCACCGAAACGGGGCGTTTGCCCAACCGCATGGTGATTGGTTTGGGTGCCTGGCGCATCTTCAAGAACCATCCGCTGGTGAAGGCCCGTCTGTCGGGCGTGAAGAAAGAAGGCGTGTCGCTCGAAGACGCGGCCTCCTTCCTCCTCAACCCGGCCATGGACATCCGCATGGGTGTGCTGTCCGCCGACCTCACCAAGATGGGCAAGGCAAAGGACGCGCAGAACATCGTGGGGGCGAACGTCTATGTGTTCTACGCGCAGGACGTCCCCACCCGCTATGACCCGAGCTTCGCGAAGACGTTTATGACGAAGCGCAACAGCATCGACAGTGTGGTCGATTACCGCGACGAAAGCTGCGAATCCGACGTGTACGCCGTCCGCTGGTCCGAGGACATCAAGGTGGTTTCCCCGCTGCTGGCCCGCAAGCTCACGCTCTCCTAAGAGCGGAGTCTCTCCGCGTGGTTGCACGCGGGGTTTTCCGGTTTTCCAAAAAACCGGAACCACTTTTTTAAAAACAATGGCCTGGATACCCATCACGGAAAATAATCTCCTCACCGCCATGAGCGGCGATGAGCTTGCTGGCGTGCGCGCGGCCGCGCTGGCCAACGCCCAAGAGGATCCCGTCGCGCCCTCTATTGCGGCGGTCATCGGGCAGGTGCGCGGCTATGTGGGCCGCAAGCACACGCTGGGCGCCGGCGCGACCATTCCTGAAAAGCTCTTGGCCACGGCCCTTGATTTGATTGTCCCGCGCATGCTCAACCGCGTCAATTTGGACATTTCTTCGGGGCGCGTTACGGCGGCGGAGGACGCGAAAAAGACCTTGGATGATGTCGCATCCGGCAGGTTCAACGTCGAGGAGCCCGAAACCGCGACGCCGGAAGTATCCGCTGGCGTGATCGGCCCGGCCATTTCCGCGCCCAAGCGGCGCTTCACGCGAAAGGACCAAGATGGAATCTAAGACCATAAAAACGGCGTTTCCTTATCCCGGCTGCAAGCGCCGGTTGCTCTCGGACATTTTACCGCATGTCCCGGCGCATCGCATCTATGTGGAGGTGTTCGCCGGCAGCGCCGCGCTGCTCTTGGCGAAAGAGCCAAGCGCGCATGAGGTCATCAACGACATCAACGGGGACCTCGTGGCTTTCTTTCGCTATGTAAAATTTCACGCGCCCGCGCTGATGGCGGAACTGGAGGGATGGCCGAACGCCCGCGAAAACTTCTTATCCATAAAGGCGTCGACACCTCTGACCGAACTTCAGCGCGCGGCGCGCTGGTATTTTCTGCAAACCTGCAGCTTTGGCGGCAAGGGGGAAGCCTTTGGCCGCGCGCGCGACCGTTACCACGGCTTTGACGCCGCACGCCATGGGGCGCTGGTCGCCGCCCTTTCCGCGCGTTTGCGCAAGGTGGTCGTGGAAAATCAGGACTGGGAAGAAATCGTGTCCTTTTATGACACGCCCGACACCTTCTTCTTTTTTGACCCGCCCTATCTGGGTTGTTCCAAGACGGCTTACAACGCCTGGGACGCACAGACGATGTGGCGGCTCGCCGGGGCGGTGCGACGGCTCCAGGGCAAATACCTGCTCACCGTCAATGACTCCGCCCAGACGCGGGAAATTTTCGCCGGCATTCCCTGCCGCGAAATGAGCATCCGCTATTCCCTTGCCTCCAACCGCTCCGGAAAAGTTTCGGGCGAACTGCTCATCGGAAACTGCCTGACGGCCGCCGCCGGCCGCCGGGCCGCTTAAACCATGGTCGCCAAACTCACAGCGCAGGAATTCTTCGGCCAGAAAGTCCAAATTCCGACCGACTTGCTCACCAAGCAAATGTCGCTGCTGGAGCTTGGCCTGCGCGAGCGCGCGTTTTGGTCGGCGGGGGTGGAAGACGCCCGATTGCTGGCGGACCTGCAGCGCGCGGTGGACGGCGCGGTGCAGGGAGGCGCTCACGCCTCCGGGCGCGCCGCCATCACCGCCGCCCTGGACAAGTGGGGTTACAAACCGGCAATGGGCACCGAAGGCACCATAAAGGATTTGCGCTCGCGCCAGCGGATGGATGTCATCCTGCAGGTCAATGAGCAGATGGCGCAAGGATATACCCAGCTGCAGCGCGCGCAGGACGCGCTTGAAAATTATCCATGTTGGGAATTTGTGCGCGTGGAGGCCCGCGATCGCCCCCGGCTGGACTGGGAGGACCGCTGGAAAAGAGCCGGTGGTCATTTCTTTGCCGGTGGACGCATGATCGCACTCATCAATGACCCCGTCTGGCAACGTCTTTCGGTGTTTCGCACGCCCTATCCGCCCTTTGACTACAACTCGGGCATGGGTGTTGAGCCGGTCGACCGCGATGAGGCCGTCCGCTTGAGCGTCATCGCGCCGAAGGAAATCTTGGAGCGCGCCCCGGAGCAATCCTTCAACCAAAATCTCGAAACCCATCTGGATGCCAGCGAGGCCGTCTGGCAGGGCGTGCTTGACCACTTTCAAGGCACGGCCGAGCGCGTGGGCGACAAGTTGATATTTACCGACGCGAACGGCACAAAGCCGTATGACGCTCAAAAGATTGTCGATGTCATCAGCGCACCGCTACCCAACATCTACGGAAAAGGCGTGAATCCCAATTTCCAGATGGAGGGTATTATACAATGGGCGGACGACAGTTCGGGTTTCAAGGCGCATCCGGGGCGGGATATGCCTCAACACATGCGTCGACTGGCTGACCGCATTATCCCACAGACTTTCGACGTCCTTTATCGCGGCATGGAATTCGACAACTGGGAGGCGCGCGAAAAGTTCCTTATGGATATGTCGGAGGCTTCCGGCCACCGCGTGAAGGACTTTTATGAGTCATTTTCAAAAAACCTAAAAACGGGACTGTTCTTCGCGGGCGCAACCAAGCCAAAGGTGGAATTTGGCGTAGTGATCAAGCTGCTCAACAGCAAGAGCGGCCATGATATTTCCCATGCGGTTGCAAAATATGCCCCGCGCCTTGCGCATGAAGAGGAAGTCGTGTTCTCGCGCGGCAGTCACTTCAAAGAAAAATCCCGTCGGACGATTGTCCAAAACGGGAAGAAGCTGCTGGAGATAACTGTGGAGGAAAAAAAATGATCCTACTTTTCAGTTGTCCAGTTGACGGGCGTAGACCGCGAACGGAAGTGTCTGCGGTCCTTTTCCTCCTGCGTGAGTTTGGGCTTCGGCTGCACGGGATGCTCCCAGCCCCATTCTTCGCGGATGGAGCCGTCCTTGCGCTTAAAGACTTTCTTAACGACTGGCATACCGGAAATATATGCCCGCCGCCCGCCTTTGTCAACCCCGCTCCCGGAGGGTCTCGCCATGGGTAAACTCGTGGAAATCGGCGGTGACGCCATGCCCAATATCCGCGCCATGGTCAAAAAGGCCGGGCAGTTGCCGCGCCTGATGACCAACATGGCCATGGGCGTTGAAACTCTCTTTAAACGGCATTTCAGGGGCCAGAAAAGCATCAAGAATAAGCTAGGGGGGAAGTCCACCGGCTTCTGGGCGCGCGCCGCGCGCAACACAGCGGCCTATGCCGGGCACGCCGGCATTGAGGTGCCTGAACCCGCCAAGGGCGTCGCCCTGCAGGTGTTCGGCGGCACGGTGACCGCGCGCGCAAAGTCGGCCCTGACCATCCCGATCAGCCCGCTCGCCCACGGCCGCAGCACACAGGAGGCAGACTTCAAAGACCGCCTCTTCAAACTCAAATCGAAAAAGGGCAACACCATCTTAGCAATGAAGGGCTCCGGGGACGACATCATCCCGATGTTTGTGCTGAAAAAATCCGCAACCATCCGCGGCAACCGGCAGCTGATGCCCTCGGATGAGGCCATCACCGATCAGATCGGCAAAGAGATCGACCGCTACTTCGCCTTCACCTTGTCATGAGCATCACTTTACCAGCAAGCCAACTGCGCCAACTGCAAACCGAAGTGGAAACGCGCGTCCAAGGGTTAGTCCCGGACGGCGTGAAGGTGCTTTCGCGCTCTCGCGGGAACATCGCCAATGACGTCACCAACGCCCTCACGAAGATGGGCATCGCGGTGGTGGTATTTCCGCCGGCCATCCGCAAGGTGAACGCCTCCATCGCCCGCAGCGTCGTTGCCGACGTGGAAATCACCGTCCGCATTTCCGAAACCCCGCTCACCAACAAAACCGGCGCCGACATCTACCAGCTGCTGGAAGCCCTCATCAAAGGGATGCACCAAACGCGCCTCAGCGACGAGGTGCCGCTCTACGTCGGCGAAGGCTCCGATGATAGCCCTGCCGAAGGCGCGGCCACCATTTTTTCCCAAACGTTCACCTGCAAACTCACGCTCAATAAATAAATGAACTCAACTCCTATCACCATCGCGGGGCCGTGCTTTGTGCAGCGCGGCGCCGTCAGTTTTCTCACCTCCGGGGATGTCACGGTTGACATTACCAAGGACACCTCGGAAATCACCGTTTCGCATTTGGGCAAAGTGGGCGAAAAGCTCACCGCGCTGAAGGCGGAAGTCAAATTCAAGCCGGTCGAATTCAACAACCTCGACGCCCTTTTCCCCTTTTTGGGGTGGACGTTGGGCCAGTCCATCTTCGGAGCCACGTCTACGCCGACCCACATCTTCGGCGTGGACGGCAAGAAGTGGACTTTTTTCCGAACGGCCTTCACGGGCGTCGGTGCGATCGGCGCAGGCGTCGAAGTGGATTTGCTTGGCGAGTTCACGCTCACCGCATATGTCGATCCGGCTCGCGGCCTGGATGAGCTGGACGGCCTCTACGAGGTGACCACGGCGACCTTCACCGCCCCTGCGCTGCTGCCCGCCAAGATGCTGTCCGTGCCCTTCGTGGGCAAGTACGGCGACTTGTACTTCGACCTCGAGGAGGGGGCGACGGTTGAATTCGACGTGAAGCTCTCGGAACGCAAGTGTGACCGCCTGGGCGTGTTCGACCAGATTTTCTCGGGATACGACGTGAGCACTTCGCTGAAGCCCACGGGCATCACGGAAGAGGAGTGGGCCACGCTCGCCAAACCGCAAGGCGAGGCACGACGCGGCGCGCTGCTGGGCACGGGGTATCCCGATCTGCTGCTTCGCGGCACCAAGACGGGCGATCCGCTCTTCACCCTCAAGTCCGCAGTGGCGAAAAGCTCCGGGCTCGTCTGGGGGCCGGAAGCCTCGCGCTTCAAGGAAATCTCCTTCGCCGGCACGGCCAATTTGGGCGGCGCCAAGTTCACCCAGGGCGTTGCCGAAGAGGACATCGAGTTCGACGCGGAAGCCTAATCCCATGCGTCTGAAAATTGCCAACACGGTGGTGGCGGAGTTGCACGTCGATGGCGTTATCGCCTTCGACGCGCAACCCAATACCGCCAGCCGGACGGTGCAGGTGAACTCGCGCTATGCGGCGCGGTTCGCCGCGCATCGCGACCGGGGCAATATGACGCAAACCTTAAGTATTCTCGTTTACCGCGAATTTCCGTCCGCCGCCGCCGCCGAACGCTTCGCCCTACGGCACGCGTCCATCATCGGCGATCTCTCCGGTGAGGGTTTCGAGTATCTGGACAACGGGGGCTACCGCTACATCTTTCCGGACGGCGTTTTGGAAACGGTAGAGGTGGTCGACCGCACCGGCTGCGCGCTTACGCACCGCTATAGTTTCAAATTCGGCAGCATTTTCCGGGGCTGGCAAATCGCCATCGATGACGGCGGCACCCTCAAGATCATCACCATCACCACGACGCCCGACAGCACAATCATCCCTCTTATAGAGGCTAATTAACATGTCCGACACTCCACCTTATGTCGCCCTCGGCGACGTCACCACGGTAATCAGCACCGTTACCGACGATACCCGTTTCGCGTGCGCGCTGGGCGTCACCACCTGGGGCGCAATCAAGGCTGCCTTGCAAGGCCCCATTGATGACAAAGTGGCCACGGCCATCGCGGCCAAGATGACGGAAATCAACGCGGCTGCCACCGCCGCCGGCGCGTCCGCCGCCGCTGCCGCGCTCAGTCAGACGGCAGCAGCCAGCAACGCCAGCGCCGCCGCAACGACGAAGACGCAAACCGAGACGCTGAAGGGCGAAACGCAGACCCTCCGCGACGAAGTGGAAGAGATGCACGGCGAGGTGCAATCGAACACCGAAGCGGTGACAGCGCTCGCCGAGGACGCCGCCGAATCGGCGACGGTGGCAGAAGATTCGCGCGTGCGGGCCGTGGACGCCCTGGCAGGGTTTGCCGACAGCTACGCTTTCCGAGGCTTTTGGAGCACCAACACAGCGCCCGTCCCCACGGCGGCGGGTAACTGGTGGATTATCTCCGTTGCGTGCACCTTTGCCTCCATCAACTGGGCGGTCAACGACCGCGCGGTGTGGACTGGCAGCGCATGGGGAAAGCTCTCCGCAGACGATGCCTACAAAACCGAGCGCGATG